>JAABUY010000173.1_pt1 | contig 133210 bp, 135 predicted proteins | sample 5560271 | NCBI WGS metagenome assembly JAABUY01 (sample SAMN10711886, study PRJNA513374) | rock metagenome | isolation source: Antarctica rocks | place: Antarctica: Victoria Land, University Valley
CAGAAACAATTCGCTAATGTTCATCGACAACACGCTCTCAAGTATGCAATTAATGATATGATTTGATTAGATGCTCGCAATCTGATGATTCATCGACTCAGCAAGAAGTTATCTAATAAATTCGAGAGATCTTTCAGAATCATCAAAATTGTTAGTTCTCATTCTTATCAGCTAGAGTTGCTCAATGACTGATTCTGTTTCGACGTCTTTCATACTTATCTGCTTCATTCTGCGATCAACGATCTCTTATCTGAACAAATACCTTTCGCGTCATTTTCGATAGTCTTCGTCGAAGAAGTGCTTAGCTGAAAGATGAACGAAATATTGAACTTTCGAGTAAAGAACTCTCAGCTAGAGTATTTAATTAAGTGAACTGAGATAGAAGAAAACAGTTGAGTAAAGTTTGCGAATGTGATGAATGTCATCAAAGTCATGAACGTCTATCACGCCCGAAATCTCGATCGTTCGGGTAAGAATTCATGAATCGCTTACGTGCAAGAAAGCAGCGACTCTGAATATGAGTCAGAGAATTAAAAGTCTCGCAGAAGCTTCGACTTCAAAAAGAGAAATCTATTGTCACGATTTTAGCATGTGTTACTCGAAAGATGTTGGGAAAAGAGGTGTTAGATCACTTAGATGATGTTGAACAATATTATAGATGATGATAGATGTGAGATTATCAGTGATGTTATGAGGGTTTCTCGATACGAATGATACTCAGCGTTCATGAGGTATAAGAATCTCTGAATGATCTCTTTCTTTCCTTTCTTCTTCGTGCAACGTCTTGTATCTAAAATCTAGTTATTAGAATTTCATTCTGGTTTCATTCAGCTCTCAGTTCGTGACAGATCTATTCTTGATCTTTTCATCTTTATAATTAGTAGAGTAATAACTTTTTTGATTGCATGTGTAACATGTTATGTTGAACAAATTCTTGCTATAATATGACGAAGCATGTGAGCTTATCTTTGATGAAGAGTTGAGTCTGATTAATTAATGAAATTTCTTTCACTTTAAATGAATCTTCTTGTTGATTTTATCTTGATCATGCAAATCTTCATCTCAAGATTGTTTCAATGATAAGACATGTTTTTTTCACAGATTTGTTTTTAATTGAGTGATAAGATTGATTAATGCATCTCATGTAATAGAAATTGACTGCACATTAGTAATGATCACATGCAGCTTAGATCTTAACTTGATAAATAAATGAGTTCACTTATGCTCATCATTATATAACGAAAGTTGATGTTTCAAAGTGCTTAAATGAGTTGCAAACATTCATATCATTTAATTTGAACATTGCAATGCATTTGTGTACTGTTGAGTCACATCTATGTCTTGATTCATCAAGTTCTCAATTAAATTCAGAAGAAAGTTGATAAAATTGAATCACATTTGCTGAGCTGCAGACATAGTTTCTTCGTGATTGAATCAAAGTTTCTTTGATTTATTCTTCAGATAAATCATGCAGTATAAAATCTTTTTCTCATTATTTTCAAAATGTTAAAAGATATTTTGAAATGAGATTTTGACATCACGAATTCACTCTCTATGTTTTTTTATGATTTTATCATGATACTTCTTCAAAAACATTGAAGATCTTTGCTTCTGTGAAACAACTTCATGATGACTTTGTTTCATCATCATCAACACTATGAAGATGATGTGTAAATCATTCAAATTCTTCATGAAAGCTTAAGTGAAGACTTGATGACTTTTCTTTATTGTTTTAATGACTTGCAAAGTCTCAATCTTTGATTAAATAACTGCTAACTTCTGTTTCTTTTGCAGTTCATTACATTGAAGCATTACTTATGTCAGCTGTTCATTAATATCAAGAAATAGTTTATTTTCTGCTTTTTCACTTTCTGATTTCATTATGCAATGTTCATTTTCTGATATGATGTTTCATAAGATTAAGATGTCATCATTTCAACTTTGTTATGATCATGTTGCTGTTATCATGCTTGAATATCAAATCATCATCTTTAAAAAGAGTTTGAAATAATTAAAACTGTGATAATTGAGTTTATTAAATGAATAGACGAAATCTATAAAAGTAATATGACAATGTGATATTTTAAGCAAACACAGAATGAATATATATTATAATAGAGCTAATTATTAAGAAGCTCTCAATAACTCAAGAAAATCAATTGACTATAGAAAGTTTGTCAAGCATTGTCAAGTTGAACATGACATAACTCATAATATATTAAGTTGAAGATATGACGTAGTTTAAATGATGTTTTAACAAAGTCATAAAGTTTCAAAGCTAACTCGAATCTGATTTTTAACTCAGTCTTTGACTTTAATCTTTGATTTAATCTTTATGAGTCAATTCATCATGACATTTTTCAACATCAAAGTTTTTATTTAATTTGTTTTAAACTTTTAGTAATAAAAGAATAATAAGTTATGTATTTAGTATTTAAATGTCATTACTGATTCTTTTCAGCTTTCAATTCTGAGAATTAATGAAAAAAGTGTTAATGCTTTTGAATTTTTTTTGAATTCTTACTCAATTCAACACTCATTATGAATCTATGCAAGATTCTATATACTGTAGCGAGCGCTGCATTAACACAACATTCTTTTCACATCAAAAATTGCTTCTTTTTGCACTCTATACTATAACTGTTTTCAATGCAAGAACTTTATGAGCTTATTTCTTCTTTATTCTTTCTTACTTTCATTTGATTCTTTGATGATGTTACAGCTTGAAATTGATTCAGTATGCTCATTGAAAGTATCATTTAAATGATCATTGTCACTGCGCTCATGATTTCTAAAAGCTTTCTCAAGTTCATGATGTTTTCTTCTCATTGCATTGCTTTTCATTCTATTTTTCATTTGAAACATGTTAATAAAATGTGCTTGATCGACATTTGATCTCTGTTGCACTCGCACGTCATCATAGCAACATCAAGTACTCATCTCTCATGTAGAAATTGATTGAAGTCAATTTTTCTCATGCATAACTGCATCAATAATGCATTGTGAGACTTTGCATGATTCTTGTGCAGTCGCAGATGTCAATATGTCATCTTTAATGTCAAATATTGAAAATGAGCTGCGTTGAATTTCTCTTTTCAGACTATTCTTCATGTTTATTTGATTTATTTTTGTATGAGCATCAATCTTGTTATCACTTCAATGCGTTGATGCTCAGTCAGTAATAGAAATAAATCATGTGCATCATCAATCATTTTATTCATCACTTCATTTTCAAGTATTTCTGCATGTTTCATCATTCAATGTAACTTCAGCATGACTTCTTAAAATTGAATGCTCTCATGCATAATCTGAACTTGTTGCAGACGTGTTTGATCTTTTGTTGATATCATAGCTTTCACTGTTTTCAAAGAAGTCTGATTATCACTGTATACTTTATATATCTTTTCATGACATTCTTGATTCTCTATCACTACGTCTGCAAGATGTTTTGCTTTCATGATCAATTCTTTCAGTTCTTCATGATGAGTAATGACTAAAGTTGATCTTCTCAATCTTTTATTTAACTCTCAGTTAATTCTCATTGCAATCATCGTAACATTTTCTTTATTGTTGCTATCATTCAAGTAAATTCTTTGCTTCAATGCAAATGTGTTGAAACAATGTTGATTTATTGATATTTTCTTGTTTGTAACTATAACTATTCTTAATAACTTTAATCAGAGAGTCATCATGTAAAGATGACTTTGCTTCATCTTCATCTTTCTGAAATATTAAACAGAATAATATGCATAAAATGTGCATGTAAATTTCATGATGAAAAAATGATGCAAAGCTGCAATATCAAGTTTCATGAAAAAGTAATGTATTAACACTGCATTTAATGTACAAAGAAAGATGTTACATACATTGTAATAAGTAAACTTATTTAATGCATTCATTAAATGTTTATGTTTAAATTCTTAAATCTTGAATGTATACATTTAAACAAATTTTTTTTGATTTTTACTTGATTCAACACTCATTATGAATTTATGCAAGATTCTATATAATGTAGCGAGCGCTGCGCTAGCGTAGCGTTCTTTTCATATCTACTATTGCTTTTCTCTGCACTTTATACTGTAACTGTTTTCAATGTGAAAACTCTATGAACTTATTTCTTTTCTGCTTTCTCTTTCTTTCATCTGACTCTTTGATGACGTCACAGTCTGAAATTGATTCAGTATGCTTGTTAAGAGTATCATTTAAATGATTACTGTCATTATGCTCATGATTTCTAGAAGCTTTCTCAAGTTCGTGATGTTCTCTTTGCATTGCATTATCTTTCATTCTATCTTTCATTTAAAACATGTTAATAGAACGTGCTTGATCAACATTTGATCTTTGTCACACTTACACATTGTTGTAATAACATCAAGTACTCATCTTTCATGTAGAAATTGATTGAAATCAATTTTTCTCATGCATAACTGTATCAGCAATATATTGTGAAACTTTGCATGATTTCTGTGTAGATGCAGATGCTGATGAGTCATCTTTGATGTCAGATATCAAAAATGAGTTGCGTTGAATCTTTTTCTTCGAACTATTCTTTATGTCTGTCTGATCTATTTCTGTATGAGCGTCAGCTGTGTCATTATTTCAATGCGTTGATGCTCGATCAGCAATAAAGACAACTTATATGCATCGTCAATCATCTTGTCTGCTGCTTCATTTTCAAGCACTTCTGCATATTCTGTCACTCAATATAACTTCAGCGTGATTTCTTAAGATCGAATGTTCTCATGTGCAGTCTGAACTTGTCACAGACGTGTTTAATCTTTTGTTAATATCATGACTTTCACTGCTTTCAGAAAGATCTGACTGTCACTGTATATTTTGTATATCTTTTCATGACACTCTTGATTTACTGTCACTACATCTGCAAGATGTTTCGTTCTTGCAACTAATTCTTTCAGCTCATCATGATGAGTGATGATTAAAGTCAATCTCTTCAGTCTTTTATTTAGCTCTCAGTTCATTCTCATCATGATTGTTGTAACATTGTCTTTGTTATTGCTATTATTTAAGTAAACTCTTTGCTTTAATGTGAATGTGTCAAGATTGTGTTATCTTATTGACATTTTCTTGTTTGTAACTATAACTATCTTCAATGATTCTGATCAGAAGATCGCTGTGTAAAGATGACTTCAATTCATCTTCGTTTGCTTGAATGTTTCTTTCATTCACTTTCGCTTCAGCTGTAGAGATATCTTGTGCAGCTTTGATTTTCAATCTCTTTTGAGTATCAAGTTGTTATGAATTCAACGCATTATCATTTCGATAACTTCATCTGATTTTTAAAAGTTCATGTTTGTTATTGATCTTTGTATCAGCTTTCATAAGTAAATATCTATCAACATCATATTTATTTTCATTTGTAGAATGTTTGTTGATGTCACATAATAAACGTTGATGATCTGTTACAATGCTTTTTCTTGCATTGATCTTAGCTTGACATTCAGACTCTTTCAATGATCTTTCACTCTCTGTGATGTATATCATATGATGACTTCATGACTAAGCAGAGAACACATCATCACGAAGTATATTTGCTTACTTGTCATCATTGATGAGTCTCAAGTAAATTCAATGATTGTTTGCATGATCTTTTGTTTAATCACTAGTTTTACTTCAACATGATGCATGTGAATCACTCATTTCAGCTTGAAGTTCAGTTGAACTTTCAAGACTTTGATATCTGATTTCAAGTCAATCTGATGTTTCATTAACTTTACATCAACTTTCATATTGAATCATTTGAAAGTTCTTGTAAAGTGAATCAACTTATGCTTTGTTATCAAGAATTTAATGTCATGCGTTTTTGATCATTGTTCACATCTATCATAGATTTCGTTAAGAACTTTGCAATTGCATTTTGTAAACTCTTTGTATGTTAAGATATTGATGTCATTCACGAAGTTTATGAAGTTAGTTCTCAGCTTGATGTTGTCACATGCTTTTAACAAGTTCATATTGTAAAACAGATATAATATCAACGATAGCAAAGAGTTTTGTGATATGTTAATGTTCACGCTGCATTTCATCATCATGTAATCATTAATTGTGATCGTGATGCATTGATCTTTCAGAAAGTTCTTCACAAACTTAAGAAGCAGTCTAGAAACTTTTCTCTTCTTCATGTCATGTAAAAGTCTGCTGTGCATCACATTGTTAAATGCACTCTTTTCATTCAGACTCAGCAGTGAGACTACTTTTTTTCTCATGTCACTTTACACAGTATGTATCTTTTCTATAATTAGTTGCAAAGTTGTATCTGTTGATTTGTGTTTGCAAACTCTCATCTGAATGTTCAATATTGAGTTGCAAGCTTTTACAACATTTTACAAATGTTTAAATATGATGAACTTCAGTATTTTACTCAGTGTGTTGAATAGCACAATTGATTTATATATTTTTGCATTGAAGTAATCTTTCTTATCTGACTTTTACATCACTATTGTGACTGCGCTCTTGAACTGAGTTGACTGTATTCTTTTCTATAAACATCTTTCAAAAAAAGAGCATATTTGTTCTAATGTGTTGTCAACAAGTCTGCGCATTATTTTATTTATGTATTTCGTGTGTCTTGATGTTTTGTCAGATGTCACTTTGTAAATGACTTTCTTAATTTTATGATGCATCAGCGAAGCATCATTTTCAATCGAGAGTGAGTACTTGAAGTCTATTGTGTTTAGTATGAGAATCTCTGAAGATGATAAAAAGTGAGTCTGAAACATCATCTTCACTTTATTCTGCATTGTTGTGATGATGTCAAAGCACTCTGACTTCGTCAGTGAGAAAATTATCACTTAAGTGAGTGTGTCTGTAACTGCATTTCTTACTCATTTCGTGATTTAAAATAGTTCTCTTGAGAATTGCTTGACATTCTGCATAATCTTTCAATATTCACTGCACTTCTGTTTTCTGATAATCTTGCTCTTTTTATCACATGCTTGAATGTACTTTACTCAGTCATCGATGATTCAACAGTCTCTTCTCATTCGTTGCACACTCTTGATGATCTTTGTACACTTCTTCGTTCACTCTGCTTTGATCATTTCATATGATTTCGCTTAAAGAGTGAAAATCTCAATGATCTTTCTCAATGCATTCAACAATTGCTTCGTGTATTCATTTATGCGCTGACGTTTCATCTTTTGATTCAACAATGATTCTGACATCTGTTCTTTCAAAGTATTGATGAATTTCTCTTCATTTATTATCTTTCAGTTGCAACGTGATCTTCGTGCTGACTTTTTGCAAACTTTAAGATCTATTATTGTTTATATTGATAAATGATCTGAAAAGTTTTTCATTTCTTCATTGATTTCACATTGTATCAATCTATTTGTGATGCTCTCTGTCGTGAAGATTAAATCTATTGTCGTTTGAGATTCTTGATAATTTCTCGTAATTATGTCTTGAAATAATGCTAGCAATGCATCAATGTTTGTGATTATTTTAATTAACTCATTCAACAATAAATGTTGTTTTGAATAGAATGATTCTTCTCATATGAAGTGATGCAGATTGAAGTCTTCTACAAGAATGCTTTCTTTCAACATGTGCAGCATCTTTTTGATGTTTGAAATATTTTCTTTTTCATGAATGATCTCATGATCTCTGAGTGATAAATTGTATGCTTCATGAATGTGTATAGCTTTCTGAGTTGTCTGTGCATCATCTGTTAATATTTATAATGTAATTGTGTTTACATCTTTGAAGTATCATGTTGAATATCAGATGTTGCTGTCGATTCTCTTGTTTATGTAGAAACAGATTTTATCTTCATTATTCTTCAACGTGAAGTTGACAGTTGCTGAGCAGTATGCTCTGAAAATATCATCAAATCATCAGAGTTCTTGAAGAATCAGAATGTCATAGTTCTTTATTTTTTTCTCATGTAGTAACACTATCATCATCTTGTTTCTGAACTTGTGAACGTTGTACTGTAGTATTCGAAGCTTCTTTTGCTGAAACATTAAAGTTCACATTTCAGACTGTTTAATGTTCTCTTGAGTGTTTGCAAAGTGCTTGCTTCACTTGTAAGATTCTCAACAGAAAATAATATTGACAACGATGTGATTGATGTTAACTTTGATTCATTTGATCTTGACTTCTTGATCAAGTGATTCAGTATAGTGTTTTCTGATGTAATGACTGCGCTGAGCAGACAACTTTTATTCATTGAGCGTCTCTGCTTTCTCTTCAAGTTGTTGTTCATCAGCAATTTCAGACTGATAAATGTTTTTGTGAATGTCTTTGACGTCGCTGCTTTGAGTTCTTTCTGTCTTTGTACGACATGATATAAAGATCTGTGTTTTATGATTCTCTTTATTCTTTCTTTTTCAGCTTGTTGTTTATAACATTGAGAGTCAAAGACTCTGTGTATGCTTTGACATGCTTCACATTTTCACATGTTTTGAGTCTGTTTGTAAAAACAGTGCTTCAAGCGATGATTCAGCACGTAGTAAATGCATTTCTGCTTGTTTTTACATTCATACATCTTGTGATCATATTCTTGACACTTTAGACACTGATGCACTTTGCAACTTAAGTCATAGAACTGTGTAATATTTATATTGATCTCATAACATACTTTCTCATTGATCAGCTTGTTCATCATCTCAATGCTGACTACGCGTATCATCAATAAGATGTATCTCTTTTGCTAACTCTTCTTTGTGAGTCACTCAATCTTCTTGATTATTATCTTTGAATGTATGTCTTTGTTGATCTTGATGAGCGCTCTCATTTCTTTCTTCTCTATGTTCTTAAACATTTCTTCGATTTTAATCTCATGTATTACTACTTCAAAACTGACTTCGCGCAGACATATGTTCAATGATATCTCTTTGATTCAAAAATCGTTTTTCTTCAATGTTCTTTTACTGCTCTTCATCTTAACTTGAAATATCAACAGTCTTAATCATCTCTTCATTGTCTTTATGTTCTTGCGCGTTGACAACGTCTCGTCGACGTCAATTTCTCTCGCTCATCTCACTATGTTCTTCATTGTTGTCATCATGATTCTCTTTACTTCTTTTTTCTCTTTGATGAAGATCTTTACTTTAAATTTCTTACAATGATTTCACACTGACAATGATATGTCAACGTTGAATACAAGATGATTCTCAAATGATGTCGTTGACTTCACGCTCGCTCTCTTCGCTCAGCTGTCAACATGTTCTCTTTTCTTCATGAACTCTTTTTCAAGTTTGCTCGTTATTTTTTTCAATCTCTTCAGCTGATTCTTCATGCATTGATTGACAGTTGACGCAGCGACGCGTTGACGCGTCAGCTTTTCTATCATCTCTGTTAAACTTTTCATCTTTTCTCAGAGCATCAGCTCGTTGTTTCTACGTTTGTTGAGCTCATAGAGTACTCGCAGTTTGTGTAATTTCTTCTGTATATCTTTTGTCTTGACTGAATTCTTCTGCGAGATAGTGATAATTGCTTCTCATTCACTCGTCAACATCACATCAACGATGCTTCTCATCTGCTCTTGATGATCAGAATAAAGCGTAAGCATCATGTTGATGATGTGCTCTGTCTTTAGATAGTTTAAGTAATTCATTTTTCTAAAATAATGAGCTGAGTATTAATTAACTTCTCATGAGTAAATCTACATTTAAACATTAAATGAGTCTTTTTGATTCAAAACAATATTCAAGACTGCATTAAAAAATGATGATGTAATTATTATTACAATCTTTATGATCAATCAGATGAAACTGAAAAAGAAGTTCATAATTACAATGTATGTAAAAGATCATTTAAACAACATATATAAATTTAAGTTGTTTAATGTACAAAAACTGCAGCTGAAAGAAGTAATGACAGTTAATGATATTATTTATGATGCACTTAACACGTTTTACTATTCTGTATATTTTATCATGTTTTAATATCATTTGATCACAGTTTTATAATTAACATGATATATTTATAAATCAGCAATGAAATTCTTCTATATGCAATGCTAACTACAAATTTACTGTTTAGCTACAGTAAAGTCTAAAAATTATCAAAAGTTTGAATGACATTGAAATGTTATGTGATGATGAAGTGCTGTGCATTGATCACATGCAGAGTTTTCGTGATCATGCAAACTTTGATAATTTCAATGTGCATGCTACAAAGTAATCTGCACACAGATGAAAAAATCAAATAAAATACAGAACTATGAGAAAAATCGCTTATGAAAATCATTCAATTCAGCATCTTGTCATCATGACAATAAGAACTGAAACAAAACATTCTCATGTTTAATTTGTTAAGAATGATTAACAGAAAGAACTTAAATCATGAACATTCTTTAAATTTACATGCTAACTATGTATAAATCTTGTTAAGACTGCATGTCTATTACTACAACATGAACAACTCATGAGTTTCATTAAGTTCAACATGAACAAACTCAAAAGTCTCATTAATATTGTTTAACAGACATTCAAACTCAGACATTCTGTACATAAATGATATGTTGATGAGAAGATTTTATTAAGAAAAGAAAAACACAAGCGAATTAATAAAGAATGATTGAACTACGCTATCTGATTAAAAGTGTAACATATGAACATTTTTACAAAACATGATTGATTTGCATGAGAAAGATCTTTACAGATAATGCAAAACAGATGAGTTGCACACTTTACAAATGAAGCAAGCATCTGCGAAACATGATATATAATGACAACAACTGTCAATCTTGAGAATCTCATTTCTTCACTGAATTCTGATTCTCAAATGTCTTAATGATAGAATCAACTTCTAGTCAAAAACATCATCTGTATAACTTAAAAGAACAGTAACATATGTTGATGTGATTAAAGAAAAAATTGACTGTAATATGCATGCATATTGCAAATGAAACATCTGCAACTTATGCTTAAGAAGTAAACTGTTGAAATTTAAGCAGTGAAAGATTTCATTTATCTTAAACTGTGAATCTGTCATAAGAAAACTCTTTGAGTAACTTCTTGAGTCTAAGAGAAAAATTAGCATAGAGATCATGCTTTATGTATGTTGCATGCAATGTATACAACATATTTTCAATAAATTGAAAGCATTCTTGCAATTTACATCAGAATTGAACGCATAGATCTTAACATTTATCTGCACTCAAGAAACGTTTCAAGCATGAATAACTCGCGATGCGACTGCGAATGAAGTCATCAGACAGCGAAGCATGTACTCATGCATTGCTTGAACTGAACGCATTTGCGATCAAGAATGCTACGTGACATCAACTTCTTAAACTATTGAATAATCATCGCGATCACGAAAAATCTCAGAGCAGCAGCGAGAATGATGATGAAAATGAAGCTTCTGAAGTAATTTAAAGTGATTAAAACACTTCTTCTTTAACGTGCAATCAACGCAAACAAATTTGATACATAGTTTTAATCTTGTTGTTTTAACTGCGTAAAGTAATTGTATAAATAGTGAGTGATTTTCTATCTCAGAGAGTTTTGTTCACTTAACATACATAGCATAGAATTTCTCATGAGTCGATTTAATCAATGTCACAAGAATGTATAAATTTATCATTATTATCATTATTATTATTTTTATTATGATATATTTATAAATAAATCTGCTTATTTTTGATTCACTCATTTCATGTTTTAATATAAATCTTAAGATGAATGAAAAGAAAAAGACTGTAATTATATTTTTTGCAAAAGATAATTGATGAAGTTGATGTAATTATGCTGAGATTACACTTTCATGTTAAATGCATTTTGCGTTTCTGCGCTTTTTCTTCTGTTTATATTTTTTCTTTTGTTTAAATATTAATATCTTTACATGATTACTTTATTAAAGAGTAAGAATCATCATAATATAATGATTCTCTTTCTTTCTAATCATGAATTTATGCTTGAAAGTGAATGATTATACTTTTCACTCATGCTTCAGCTTTGTTTTGAAAGCTTCTTTAAGCTTTGAAACTTCTTTTATATTTTCACTCAATATTCATTGATTATATTTCATGAAATATTCTTTTCATTGTATCTTATAATATAAGATTTTCTTTCTTTTTCACTTTTATAAAAAAAATTCTACTTTTCATTCTTGTTCATCATTAATAAGTTTAAGAGTAAAATACTTAAGTATAGTGTTATGATGTCAAATCATCACTTAAGTTTAAAACATAAATCAGAACTTATCTTAATCATTTCACAATCAACTCACTTAAGTTAATTATATAATGATTAAAATCAACTACAAATCATCAAGATTTTAAATTCATTGAATTTTTTTCACAGTTCAATAAATTAAGTCATCATCATCTTAATTTAGTTTCAACAATTCTGTTTTAATCATCTCAGTCATATGCATAAACTTTTGCAATCTTAAGTTAATAAAACTATTGTTTAGTCTTGATTCTGCTCAATTGATGTATATAAAAGTTGACTTTTCATTCTTTTTTTCATTTTTTATCTTTCATCTTGTACATTATTTAATATATTATCTTGTATTTAAATTCTATCAAGTTACTTAAGTTAATCATAGTCATTTTAAATAGTAATAATAATATTATTCTTTTATATTGATAGTGACTGACAATGAGATTCATTTATACATGATGTCAACTATGAATCTTTTGATTCTATTCTGTGTTCAAATAAAAGTCAAAAGAGTTAAGAGATTTCAATTCAACGCAGTTCAAATGATGTTAGAACGTTACGTGATCAGAAAAGTCATCATGCAGAGTTTTCACTCATATGACAACATTCTTTCTAACAGTCACAATCAATTTACAAAGAAAATTAATGACATGTTGATGTCAGTAAAAGATGAAAAGATACTACTAGTGAAAAAAACAATTTAGATAAAGAGTCTGCAAGTTGTAATTATAAGTGATTAAAGAATTTGCAACTCATCAACTGCATTGATATGCTGAAACGTCTTCATCACATTAACAATGTCATCAAGTAATTGATGAAAAAATATCAGATAAAATAGTCATTTCAGATGATGAGTTTGAAAGTCGTGCATCAAGAAATCTCGTCAAGTGTTTAATCACGTAATTAGTTGATAAATTAAATGATTTATCATTTTGATTGATCTCTCTTCTTATAAAATCACTTTGACGTAATTAGCTGCAAATGCATGTTTAATCGCTTAAATGACATTATTTATCACATTGACATCATTTATCATAATAATAATAATAAATTCATACATTCTTATGACATCGATTAGATCAACTCATGAAGAACTTTATGCTATTTGTATCGAGTGAACAAAACTCTCTGAGATAGAAAATCACTCGCAATCTATACAACTGCTTCATGCAGTCAAAACCGTAAGTTTTGAGACTATGTATCAAATTTGTTCGCGTTGATTGCACGTTAAAGAACGAATGTTCTAGTCACTCTAAATTGCTTCAAGAGCTTCATTTTCATCATCATCTTCGCTACTGCTCTGAGATTCTTCGTGATGATGATGATTATTTGATAATTCAAGAAGTCAGCATCTTGTGTTACGAGCATATCAAGACTGATAAGACTGAACAAGACTGAAGCTTTAATCAATTCGCATCAGGTTTGACTCAGATATGACTCAGATATGACTCAATCTCTTTTTTCTTTCTCAACATTCTTTTCTTTCATCAACATCTTGTTCATCTACATCACATTCTTTTCATGTCACAAACACATTTCTTTCGAGTTTAGCGCAGTCTCTGAACATTACATAAATAGAAGCTTTTGTATCAATCTTCTTCTGTATTCTTAATATTCAGTTATAGCTATTTTTAAAGATCAAGCACTATTAATTCTGATCTTCATTGATTGTATCATTTAGGCACGATTCTGACATTATATTAAGAATTTCTTAATCACACGATACTGATTTCATTACTCATTTAACATACTCGTCTAAACAGAATGAGTCTAAAGAAAATCATTTATCTGATGATCAACGATAATCGAAAGATAGAACAACACTAGAGAGTTGAATAGAATCAACGATGAGACTGTTTGAATTGCTAGACTACTTATTGCTCATTAAGTACGCAAAGTTCATTTGATTACGAGAATCACGATAAAGAATCTTCGTGAATTGCTCAAGAATCAAACCGATCGATAGATTCAACGATAAAGAATCTTCGTTGTTTGCTAGAGAATCAATCAAATCAATCAACAAACAAATCTCATCTTCTTTGTTGAAGATTGAATCTTATTTCATACGTCTTTCTTCTTCAAATCGTCAAGCATCGTCATTTGTTCAACTCTCTTTTCAAAAAAAAAACCTCATCATGCCTAGTCGTTCATCTACTGAAGAGCATTTCGAAGAATTTCGAAATCGTTTCTTTCAAATCTCTGATGCTGATTCATTGAAATCACGAACGAAATCATCAAGTGCTGCATCATTCATTCATGAAGATGACGAATCATTTGCTGAAACGATAATATTTCTCGTGTTCTACGAAATTTGAAAGGCTCGAAGTCTAGTTCTTGATGAAGAAACAGATCAACTCTACAAGTTAAATAAATAACAAGAAGACGAAATCAAAGAGTTAAAGACTAAACTTCAAGCTAAAGAAATCACTTCTTCTGATTTCATCTACTCTGAGCGTTCTAGATCTCAAAAAATATCTGATTCTTCGCTGTTTACTGATGAAAAGAACTCTACTTGAGAGAACTGATACGGAAAAATTCAGAATAAACTAGAGATCAACGTTGATCTCTTTTCTAATGAACGAGTCAAATTGAGCTATATACATTCTAGATTATTCAATGACGCAGCTGAGATCACTCAAGCTAGATGCAAACGTGACTATGTTAATCTTTATAGAATCGTCGACGATCTTTTGAAAGAGCTAGCTTAGTTGTTCAATGACTCGAATAAGAAAGTCAACTTTCATAGAGAATACTACAACTTGATTCAAGAATTCAAGAAATTCAGTGAATTCTATACTCAGTTTCAACGTTTATCTTTCTATCTAGACTATTACGAGAAGTAACTGATTGCTGATCTGAAAGATAAAATACATTCTCGTCTTTGATTCACTTGAGTAGATCAACTAGTTCAATCTGATTTTTTAAAAGAAATTCGTTTCTATCTGATTCATTTGAATAATGATCAGCGAGTCATTCGAGAGATCAAGAACAAAATCAAACGCGTCAATGATTTTTCTAAGACTATCTTTCATAGAGCGACTGTTGTCACTCAGTCAGTCGATCACTTGAAGTCTGATCAGCTAAAGTCGCGCGACGCAGTTTTAACTAGCGTCAAAGAAGCAGATATTCTAGTCGAAAGCTGTTTCATATGTCATAAATCAGATCATAGCTCTAAAGAGTGTTTCAATCAATCTACTAGAATCAATGCAGTGAACAATGAATATGATCGCTTCGATTTCAATTCGAATTTCGATTCAAAAAACTAGTCATCTCTTCAAAAGTCATCAAAGAAATAAAGATTATATCTTTGTGCAAACTAGACGAAATTCTATTGAAAGAAAATTACTTTGAAAAGTCGTTTCTAATTGACGCTCATCTCATCTCTCAGAATCAATCTTTCAGTCTTCGTTCTCTAATAGACAGTTATTCAGTCGTCTACATGATTATACATTCTAACCTAGTCAATAAAGTATGCGAGAAACTGAGAATTCAATCTATATCACTGGCAAAAGAGAAGCTAATAAGAGATTATGATGAAAAGATATCTAAGAAGATCATCACTCATAAAATTCTACACAATCTCATCATTAAAAGTCATAAGAAATTGACTGTATCAATGCTGATAACTGATATCAATCATTATGAAGTCATATTGAGTAAGCTCTGAATGAATAAAAACGAAATATTATTGAATATGCAAAACGACGTCATTGTTTTTTCGAATCAATTGAATACTTCTATTTCGATTTTTTCGATTCTTCTCAATTCAAAGCACTTAAGTTAACTGCGATCAACTTCATCTTCTTCAATCACTCAGACTAAGATCTCTATGATGCTCAAACGACTCATTCAAGAAGAGTCATTCTCGATTCGAAGCATAAACGCAGCTTTGTTCAAAACACTGTTGAATTATTCAAAGAAGAACAAGATCGAAGTCTTTGCTCTATTCATGATGAACATCAATAGAGAAATCACGTACAATACTCAGTGCGATTTGAACGCTTTAAACGTCTCTTTAATCAATAAAACGACTCAGAATTTGAAAGATATTAAAGCGAAGCTGTCATCGAAATATCATGAGTTTCTAGATGTTTTTGATCGAGCTCAATCGAATAAACTACCTTCTCATCGCTTCTATGATCATAAAATCGAGCTCATCAGTGATTCAACGTCTTCTTGCTGTCGAGTTTATCGAATGTTCTCTGTCAAACTTCTGAAAGTAAAGAAGTACTTAAACGAGAATCTGTCGAAGAGATTCATCACTTCTAGTCAGACTCTTTATTTCTTTCTCGTTCTATTCGCTCTCAAAGCAAATAAAGATCTTCGATTCTGCGTGAACTATCAAAAGCTAAATGTCATTTTCAAAAGAAATAGATATTCTCTATCGTTGATAGACGAGATCATTGATAAAATAGTGAGTTGCAAGCATTTGACTAGATTGAACATCATATCAGCGTTCAACAAACTTTGAATGCATCTCGATAGCGAGAATTACATCACATTTATCACTGCTTTAGAAGCATATAAATACAAGATGTTATCATTCAAACTGACTAACGAATCAATCTTCTTTCAGCAATATATGAATGACGTTTTATGAAACTTTCTGAACGACTTTTGTTAAGTCTATCTAGATGACATTCTCATTTATAGCAAAACAAGAAAGAAACATAAAGATCACGTCAAACTAGTATTGAGTCAACTACGCGAAGCTGAACTGCAGATGAATATTCAAAAGTGCGAATTCAATGTAGAAGAGACTGTCTTTCTAGAAGTTATCGTATCAGAACTAAATCTTCGTATGAACTTTAGTAAAGTGACAGTCATAGTCAGCTGAATCACTTCAATCAATTTAAAAGAAATTCAGAGCTTCGTGAGATTTGTTAACTTCTATCGCCGTTTCATTAAGAACTTCTTGAAGCTAGTCAAATCATTCACTCAGCTGACTAGAAAGAACACGTCTTTTGTTTGAAACGAGATCTGTGTTCAAGTCTTTGACAATCTAAAGAAACAAGTCAGCTCGATCTCAATACTTCGTCATTTCGATCTCAAACGACAAGCTATTCTGAAGATCGATGCTTCGAACTATGTAAAAGATGAAATACTATCTCAGTATGATGACGAGAAAGTTCTTCATTCGATGATCTTCTACAGCAAAAGCATGATTCTCGCTGAAATTAATTATCACATCTATGACAAGAAATTGCTAGTCATTATTTGATGATTCGAACACTGATGATTCGAGCTGAAATGCACTGAACTATTCATTCAGATGTTCATCGATCATCAGACTTTGAAAATCTTCATGAAAAACAAACAGTTGAGTTGACAACAAGTCAACTATCTGAACATTCTATCGAAGTTCAACTTTCAAATCATCTTTAGATCAGGCAAAATGAACACTAAAGTTGATGCTCTAATCAGAATGTCTCTAGCGAACGTCTTTGAATCAGCTCAGCGTCTTGAAGATCATTTTCAGACTATTCTGACTCTCGATAGAATTGATGTTCTATCTATTGAATCGAAAGCAAATCTCTATCAACGAGTACGAATGATCAATCAAACAGATGAGCTCTGCAGCGAATATAAACAAGCTATGAATGAAAACAAGCTCAAATTTCATATCACTAAACTGAAGAACTGCAAAATCATTGACGACGTTCTATTTAGAAAAGACTTACTGTGAATCTCTGAGAACATGCACACGAAATTACTACAAGAAGTGCATGATCAATCTTCAATCTCTCATCTCGACAATAAACGAATCATCGACCTAGTTCAGCGTTTCTACTATTGATCAGATCATCAAGCTACTATTCAATGATACATTTGAAACTGTCATGCTTGTCAGCGAAGCAAAGTCTCTAGAGATAGCATCAATGAACTTCATTATTCTTTTTCGATTTCACAGAAACGCTGAAAAGATATAGCTATGAACTTCATCACTGAACTATCTCTGTCAGAAAGCTATAACATCATTTGCACAATCATATGTCATCTCATCAAAGAACGTCACTATGTTTCCTGTTATTGAAAAGACGATAACATCTCAGTTGAAGAAATGATTTGAATCATGCTATGAAACGTCTATCGACTGCATGATTTATTCAGTTCTATTGTTTTGAACAGAGACTTTCAATTCATATCGACTATGTGAAAAAGTCTTTGCAAGCGACTGAGAATCACAGCTAGTCTATTCACAGTCTATCATTCTGAGATCAATGATCAATCGAAACGAGTCAATCAAGATGTCGAACGCGAACTTAGAATCTACTGCAATTACATGCAGAACGACTGAATCAAATGAATATCTATGATGAAATTCAGCGACAATTTCAATATCTTCTTGATCACTTTCATGATCTTCTTCTATTTCAATAAAGAATTTCATTCTCGAATGAGTTTCGATTCAGATACGACTGACTATGAAACAACTCATGAACGACTTGAAGCTAAAAAGGCAGATGATATTGTCATTTGAATGAAAGAGTTAATGAACTTCAATCGTCAACAATTGAAAAAGACGAAGCTGATCATTGAAGTTCAGATCAATAAACATAGACGAGACGTCATTTATAAAGTAAATAACTGAGTTTGACTATCTTTCAGAAACGTCAAGACAACGAGACTTTGCAAAGATTTGAAAGACAAACAGCTAGATCTTTATCAAATCACTGTCAAAGTGAGTATCTTCTATCATTTTCGTCTATCAGTCAGCATGAAGCATCTGCATTCGATGTTCAGCTTGAAGTTACTGCAATCATATTCAGAAGACTTTCTATCAGAACAGCATTCAGAATCACTCAGATCAATCACTATCGAAGATGATAAACATTGAAAGATAGACGATATATTGAACTTCAGACGCTATTGAGGTCAAATACAGTACAAATTCAAATGAACAGATCTAGATAGAAACGACAAATGATACTATGTTGATAAAGAAAAATTCAATGACTCAGAGAAAATTTTGAACAAATTTCATAAGCTATATTCAAACAAATCGCGCTAAATATCGAAATAACTATCAACAAAAGCGAGCAAATGAATTACATTCATGCGAACATGAATTTTCGAAGAGAAAGATAATGTTACGAGCGTATCAAGACTGATAAGACTGAACAAGACTGAAGCTTTAATCAATTTGCATCAGGTTTGATTCAGATATGACTCAGATATGACTCAATCTCTTTTTTCTTTTTCAACATTCTTTTCTTTCATCAACATCTTGTTCATCTACATCACATTCTTTTCATGTCACAAACACATTTCTTTCAAGTCTAGCGCAGTCTCTGAACATTACATAAATAAAAGCTTTTGTATCAATCTTCTTCTGTATTCTTAATATTCAGTTATAACTATCTTTAAAGATCAAGCACTATCAACTCTGATCTTCATTGATTGTATCACTTAAGCATGATTCTGACATCTTGTAGCATTCTTGATCGCAGATGCAATCAGTTCAAGCAATGCATAATAACATGCTTCATCATCTGATGACTTTATTTGCAGTTGCATTGCAAGCTATTCATGTCTGAAATGTTTCTAGAGTGCAGATAAGCATTCAGATCTATGCGTTCAATTCTGATATGTATTGCAAGAGTGCTTTCTGCTTTCTGAAGATCATCACGCATCTTTATCATCTTATTGCTCAGATGCAATCTTTGTGTTGAAATTACGTTGATGTCTGCGACGCGTTCTCTGTACTTTTCTCATTGTTGATTTCATTGATCTTTGTGATACTGCATTATTGCGATGCTATCACTTGTTGAAATCATTGTGAAGAAGAGAATGCATCATTTGCATCTCAACTGTATCTTTGCATCTTTTTGAATGAAGACATTCAGAAGTACTATTTTCTTGATGATGAGTGAGCGAGAAATAACGCGATTAACTCTCGTCAAACGAGCGCATATTAGTTCACATGCTTGTTTGATCTTTTACGTTCGATCATTGATTCAACTGTGTAGCATGATCTTGTTCTGTAGCATGTTCAAATGAACATGTAATGAACTTGTATATGTTTCTGTCTTTAAAGTTTCAATGCTTACTCTTTTGAACACTTCTGCTACGTGATGCAGAGTCTGATTCTGAAGTGTTTCTAGTTTGCATTCTTTGTCTGACAGTTCATCTTTTTTGTCACGCTGATGTCAGACTGACACTTTGAATGCGATTTCTGATCTCACTACTGCTGAGTATACTTATCTCGCTTTTGTGAAGATAGCTTTTCATGTAAAGACTTTAAAATGACTAAGTGTCAGCATTCTTATGACGTGATTCATCTTTATTTGTTGAAGATGCACGTTTCATCGCAGTTTCATGTTCAGTTACATTTCTAGAACTCATACGTCTGATTTCAATTTGATAACTGAGTTTTTTATTTGTATGCTAATTATCATGTTGAATCTCTTTGATTTTCTAGTGAAATGCATGAGCTTGTACTTTTCTGATGCGAACGTTGTGTCATGAATGCAAGCTCATTTCGCGCAGACATTATATGCTTTGCTCAGTGTTGTGCAGATTTCTTCAGTGAATCTGTTGTAGACTAGAATGTTAATATTGTTTACGAAGTCAAGCACTTTGATTTTAATTTTCAATGCTTCGCATTTTTCAATTAAACTTGCGTTGAAGAATAGAAAGAGAATCAATGAAATAAAAGATCTTTGCAATATGTCTGCGTTTATCTTGCGTATGTTACTCATTTATTCATCGAATATTAGCGATGTCTTTCAATTCTTTAGAAAGCTGCGTGTTCATTTAATTATATAGCTCAATGTTCTTTTCATTTTCAGCATATGCAGAAGTCTGATGTGTGAGACTTGATTGAATGCTTTGATGATGTCTAAGCTTAGCATGAAGATTACATGTTTGATTTCACAGTCTTATACTGTATGAACTTGATCTATTAGTAGATTTAACGTTGAGATCATAAATCATTTGCATCTCGCTCTCATTTGAGCATTTGATAGCATGTGATGAATCTTGATTATGTCACTCAGTCTTTTGATCATGATCAACTTCAGCACTTTGCTCATGATATTGAGCAAAGCAATGAGTCAATACATCTTTGAATTGATATAGTCACTTTTCTTTGATTTGCATAATATTATTGTCTGAGTTTTTTTGAACTGCTTCGAATGATACTTGTGTGTTATGCATGCATTGAATAAACTCGTCAATACTGAGATCAGTTCTGTGACACTCGCTTAAAGCGCTCTGTTTGAAATATCTGAAGCGCTCAACGCTTTGTCTGCTTTTACTCATCTGATTGTCTGCTTCACTTCATCTTCTGTGATGCATGAATTGAATGAGATTGTCAGAAATATGAATGACTCTGCAATGTTATTGACATTCGCTTGAGAAGATGAGAGAAAGAACTTTTCTTGCAGTATCTTGATTTTTTTCTCGAACATCGTTGTCATATGATCAATGTCACTTCGCTTCAATGACGAAAACTGAGAAAGCTTTTTAGATAGCTGACTTTCGATTCTAGCTCATTTTGCAAAGCATCATATCAATTTGAGTACTTCACTCAGCTCATGCATTTGTGATCTGAAGTGTGCGCATTTCATTTGTCAAATGATCTTGTTTTTGTGATCGTTATGCTTCAAATATTCATTTCATGCTTCTAATGTGTCTTGCATTTTTCATATGATTTGCAGTCGTCTTGATTTCATTACTACTTCAAAGCAGCTTTGATTTCAAAAGTTTCTTACTCAATTTGATGACTTTGTCAAAAGAATAAACTTCTCGATGATCTTCTATAACACTCTGATAATCTTGCACACTCTGTCATTTATCATAGTCTTGTTGTTTAGAGAGCGTTTCAAAGATAAATGTATTCGCAAATAAGCACTCAATGTTTCTATATTCATTTTCTTTCAAAGTCATCAAGTCGAGAGTTGCACTGAGATTGTTTGTAAACATAGCTCTGTGATGATCAAAAGATGATTCAATCTCTGATGTAAATTGATTTGTATCTTGCACTTACATATCATGAACTGTATTTTCTTGCTGCTAAAGACTAAATCAATCATTGTAAATTGATTATGAGCTTCGCGAGTAATAATGTCTGATTTCAGCAATAATTTCAGTCTTGCATTTGTAATGATATTTAGCAAAGTATCAGTCATCGTATGACGAGTGAAGCATCTTCACTCTTCTCAATGAGAATGATGTAGATTGAAATCTTCTACAATCAGTTGTTTGCAGTCATTCTTGAGTATTTCGTTCAAACGAGAAATAATTAAAGATCTCTCTGTGAATGTAGTAAACAATGAGCATGAATTGTAGATGTTTAGAAGTCTTAGCATCTGCGTTTCATCATCTGCATTACAAATTAATATTCTGATTGAGCAAATGTCTGACTCAGCTGTTTCTACTATTCATTGATTGAATCTTAGACATTTGTTAACGTATATGCATGTTCTTGATTGAGATGACGAGTTTTTCACTAGATGAAAGAAGTTGTATGCTGAGTTAAATGATTGTGAGTCATTATTGTTGCAATCTTGCTTCTGTATAGCTACTATGTCAAATTCGCGAACTTTTTTATCAATTAAAAATAATTCTTGAATTCTTAATGACTTTCTGATGTTGTACTGTAGAATTTGTAAAAAAGATTGTTTTATCATAAAGTTATTCATAGCTGTTGTTGACTCTGCAATGAGAAGACTCTTTGTATGCTTTCGATCATCGAGAGTCTTTCTCACTTTCTGATTGAACGTTTCTGAATCTACTCAGATGTCGTCTCGTTTGAGTTGCTACTCACGTAAGAGAAAAGATCAACTCATCTCTTCTTGATCTTTACTATCTGTCAAGCTAATTTGTCAGCGATTCAACTGCATGTTTTCAACATAACTGTTGCTGAGCTTGAGAGATTTGTTGAATCGAAAGAGTTCATTGAATCTGAAGAGTTTGTTGAATTTAAAGAGTTCATTGAATCTAAAGAGTTTGTTGAATTTAAAGAGTTCGTTGAATCTAAAGAGTTTGTTGAATCTAAAGAGTTCAGAGACAGCGAGAAGAGTGCGTGATTGTATTTAAACGTCTCAGAGTATCTGAATGATCTGTTTCTATAGATTTCAAACGCTTGTTTCATTTGCTGTCATCACTTGAAACAGATGCGTCTTCAGAGTTCGTGATTTTCGTTGCAGTTGATGCAACGTTTTCTGTTCAAAGACATCACGCACTTCTTTATGTGATGCTTGTCTGCGCACTTTTCGCAGCGCTGATTCTTTCTGCAGAACTTAGTCATATGATCAAATTCGTGACATCTGAAGCATTGTGTGATGCAACAGTTCTTTTCAAATAGCTTGCATGCACATTCTTGATACAAGTTCAGCATGCTCACGTTCATTAGTTAATTCATCATTACTTTGATCGCGATCTCTACAATGAGCGACGAATGAGTCTTCTCGCTCTCTGCTATCTTCTCGAGTCAGATTATTCTTAGAACTTTCAGATCTTCATGAAGTCTTGCGTTATCTTTTATCAATCTTTCAATGATCTTTTTCTGATTGTTCATGTCTATTGTAATGTGTACTTCATGTATCAGCATTGCGAAGATTCAACGTGCTATGCATGTTGAACTTGCAATTTCTTTTGCTCATGTTTAAGTCTTTTTCAGATTTGCTTGAGCATCTGAGCTAACTGCATGAAGAGAAATGTCATTGCTACTCAGCTTGCGAAGTGACATGATTAGATTTCTTTGATCTGTCAACACGTCTGCAATTCTCTGTAAAATCTGTTCAATTGACTTCTTCTGTATCTTTTCTATTTCTCTTCTGTTCATTATTTTAATCATGACTTCTCATCTCTTGCAAAGCAACGATGAATCATCTCTGAAACATTGCTTCTTTGTCACTATTTCTTCTCTTGTCACGTTTGCTCATGACGTAATTTTCGTTGAAAGATGCATGCTTCTTTATGTATGCAACTGCTTGTTAAGCAGTTGAACTGATGTCTTCAGTTTCTGTACATTTTTCGCAATGAATGCGTTCTGATTCGTGTGATGTTTTTCTTCTGAGTCGAGTCGAAAACATCAAATCAGCTTCAATGCTATCTCTTTTCACGAATGATCTTTGCTCTTCTCTTTCTCTAACGTTGATATCTTTATTACTAAATCAATAATATTAGCAACATTCTCTTCATTATTACGTGAGTGTTTCGATCTTACATCTTTGTTTTCTTGCAATGAATTAACATCGCTCGCAATCGTTCTTAAATCAGCATTGCTGCAATTCATGCAATTCATCGTCGTTCAATCATTTTCTAGATTCACTCTGTCTTGTTTATAGTGCTCTTTTTCAAAATTTGTGATGCGTGCGTTGTGATTGTTTTTTACATCATTTATCATATTAACATTGTTTATCACAATTCAGTAAATCAAGTGATAAATTTAATTTTGCTCATCAATATTTTACACTCAATATTCATATCAAGTGTCTTGCATCATGTTGTCTTGTAATATATAATTTTTGTTCTAAACATTATGTTTATTTAGACTGATCATCGAGTTGAGTTTTGAGTTAACATTTTGAACTTGAATTGAGATTGAATCAAGTTGCTCACATTTTCGACTCAACTTGAGTCGAATTGCTCATATTTTCAACTTGACGCGACTCGACTTGACTGAGAATTGAGTTAACTCAACTCAACTCGTCAAGAACTTGAGCTTGACGTTAAGAGAGTTAAATATAGAAAGTTTTCCGATTTTTGACTTTTGCATTACCTTTTTGCATTATCTTTTAATAGAAAGTCATGAAGAGAAACATGAAGATCATTTGATAGAAAGTCATAAAGAGAAACATGAAGATCATTTGATAGAGAGTCATAAAGAGAAACATGAAGATCATTTGATAAAGAGTCATGACGAGAAACATAAAGAGAAACATAAAGAGAAACATAAAAAGAAACATAAAGAAAGTCATGACGAGAAACATGAAGAAAAACATAAAGAAAAAACATGAAGATCGTTTGACTTTGATAGAGAGTCATGACGAGAAAACATGGTAGAAAGTCATGAAGAAAATCATAAAGACTGTTCAATCAAGCTATTTACATTTATCTAATATCTTGTCGAGTCAAGTCGAGTTTTCGAGTCAAATTATCGAGTCAAGCTTCTTAACTCGACTCAAGTGCTTGAGTTCAACTTCTCAATTCGACTTGATACTTTTTCAAAAAAATTTCAACTCAACTTGACTTGACGCGATCAGTTTATGTCTATCATTGATATATTTGATTTGATTGTCACTGTCTTCAAAGTAGACGCAGATCATGTATTATGTATTTCTTTTTTAAAACTTGTCATCTTATTTCTTTACATATTGTCTGCTGAATTAATATTTCATCATAGTTGAATTATGATCATAAAAATCGTAATTGCTTTATTAAGCATTGACTCAATTTGAATCAAAATCAAGATTATATTTGTTTAAGCAAACTTGACAGTCTTTGATGATTTCTAAAGCTAAATGTTGCTCAGAAAGTCGCTCTGAGATGTCAAACACTATCGTTATCTAAATGACTATGTTTATAAAGTGAATGAGTAAGATGAAAGCGAGTTTCTAGTTAAATCTCAGAAGATGAGTGAAGAAACAGAAATAAATGAAGAGAGAAACAGAAGAGAGAATCGTCTATTTATTCTCTGTTACTCGTCATGTTCAATGTCTGTTTGTAGTCGAGATAATAATTTCTTTTATCTCGTTTCATGATTTTTCTTCTCTTCGCTTGTTAATAGTTTACAGTCAAGCTGAATCTTCAAATGTAGAAGCATTGTGACTACTTACTGTGAAGATCATCACTTACTAGAATCATCTTGTGATACTATCATTGACTTCGTTCGTTGCACACGCTTCAGCATAACTCAATATTCATTCTCATCATTCAGAATGTTGTTCTTCACAACGTTCTTTATGTTGTATCATAAATTAGTTATCTCTTTCATTTCACATGCTTTAAGAAACTCTGAATAACTTAGTTTGTAATCAAAGACAGTGCTCTCATCAATGTTCACTTTATGTAATATATATTAATCTTCTTCAAGAAATAAACTGAATTTCAAAATGTTTGTTAAAAAGTCAATTAATTTCTCTTCATTAATGATTCTTGATTTCTATGTGTTACTTAATGTCGTATCATGATTAACATCATGAAAGTGAGACTTCTTATCTTTTTCGTGCAATTTGAAGCTCTTGAAGTCAGATTGATCAATGAACTTGATGTAGAAGACAGATTGATTAATGAACTTGATGTAAAAGTCTAAAATAACAACGTGAAATTGAAGATTGCTTTCAATAATGATGACATTGATACACTTGAAGTCTCATCATTGCTCATAAGATTCATCAAGTTGTTTAATTTATGATGATATGAATTAACATGCAACTTCATCATGCTTTCATTCATCAATTTCTTGAAACTCACTTGTTATTCAGCTTGCTTTCAAAAATAAGTTAGAATTCAGATTTATCTTTTCTTACTTAAGTGCTTGACTTCAAGCGCGTTGAGAAATCTTTCATAAACGTCTAAAGAAGATAGATTAATGATATGCAAGAAGCATTCTTCTCTTATTTTAATGAAAGCAAAATGTACATGTAACAGAAGATTCTTTGAATTTTAGTAGATTCAATTTCTCTTCTGTCTTGTATTCTTGAATTGAGTGTCATATCATGATGACAATAAAGATTACTGTCTTTATTTGCAGTGAATTGAAGTATGTATTCATTAAATAATGATGATTTAAACTACTCTCTGTAGCAAAATAACAATGTTCAATCAATGTGTATATGATTTCAACGCAAAAATGCTGTTTTTCTGACTGATGATTAATTAACTATGTTTCATATTATGAATGCTACGTACTCTGATGATATCTGAAGTGATAAAGTTATTTTCATTCAAAAGATTTGTTACATAGTCTTGCATGTTCAATGCTTTGACAAATTTATAATGACTGTTGATAAGTTCTTTAATCTTGAAAGTTATTTGATGATATGTATTTTTAATACAATCATACATCTGCTTCTTAAATGACATTAGTGCATGATCAGAAATATAACTTTATTTGATACAACAATATCTTACGTTTCTTAAAATCTTTCGAATGAAAGACAGACTTACACTTGATTCATTCTATCTTTTTTAGTACATGACATTGAGCTTATCAGATTTTTCTAATAAAATCACTGAGCATGAACTTTCAAGTCTCAAATCATGAAGAGTCAACTCTGACAACATCATTCTTTCTTGAATTTAGTATAATGTAAAATTCTGAGAACATCGTGACTTTGAATATAAATATACATACAATCATAATCATTTGATGACTATCTGATGATAAATGATCTTGCACGTTGACTTGAGAAAAATTATCTCATACTAGTTTAATCGCTTTGATGTTGCTTGCGTTCTCTTTTCTGATATTTTTCTTTATGTAATAATCATGATTATCTTCATCTGCTTCAAGACAAAGATTCTCATTCATGTCTTCGAGTTCATCACTGACGCTAGATTCACATATACTCATCATTGCATGATGTTTTCTCTTATGTTGAATAAAGTTATGATTCAACGCGTGATCAAGACGTTCACTCTTTTGAAATCTCGATGCATTGAGTGTTTTCACATTGTTTTATATATGTCTTATGATCAGATCTTTTGAAAAATAAGTCAAATTAACAAAGTCTTGAAACAACTTATCAAAAGTTTCAATCTACTTGAAAAATTCAATGAATCTTTTGAGAATGATGCTTAATTTCACTTTCAAGCTGATAAAATGAGATCATCATCTTCTTTGATTGTTTCAGATGTGCAAATACACTTTCAAGCAGGCAAAATGAATTCAACTTCTTCTTTGAATGCATTGAATGTAAATGTGTATGCTCTTTGTACTATCAATTTTTAAATCGATAATCATCGAGATTATCATCGAGATTATCATCTTTGTATTTGTTGAGAACTGTGAGTGAAAATATCTTTAGTGTGCTTCTCATTCTATTTGTCTCTTGATGATTTATGAAGCATTCTGTGTTTATCTCTTCAGATTTACTCATTACTGTGATGTAAGAAGAATGTTCGTAAGAAAGCTTGCAGAATTCAATGAATAAACAATAGCAGATCGCGAATTCATGCTTTGTTGTGATCAGAATCAACGATCATTGATTATAATTGAAATTACTAAGTTAGTTGAATTAATTTCGTGATTTCGCGATAAATCACGCTAAATCATGTTAGTTTAACATATTGTGCAGACTGCAATAGTCTGAGTTAGTTGAAGTTAGTTTAATTTGACGTTAGATCATGTTAGTTTAACATATCATGCAGATTGTAATAGTCTGAGTTAGTTGAAGTTAATTTAACTTGACGTTAAATCATGTTAGTTTAACATATCATGCAGACTGTGATAATCTGAATTAATTGAAGTTAATTTATCTATCGTATTTTGCAAATCTGCTCATTAACATTTTGCAATTTCAACAGATTTAACACAGTTGTTGATAGTGTAAATTAGTTTAAGTTAGTTTAACTTTCTGTCATTAAATGAAGCATTTAATCATCAGAACATTGTAGAGATTTGATGTTAAAGTAGCATAAACTATCTGTCTCTTCTTTCAAATCTTGCAGATCATGTTATACTTTTTTCTTTTTTCTTCTTCATGACATTAATGATCATAAACAATCATTATAAACAGCAGTTCATGAAGTAAGTTGTAATGATAATATCAAACTGTGACAGATGATTGATGTTTTGATTTCTGTTATCTTCATGATAAATGTAGTATGATAAAGAAGTAGAATGAAGCATCTGATGCAATATGCGAAATTTCGAATTCTTTGAGTTCATAATGCGAGTCAGTTTTTTAAAAATTCATACATCAACATTTTCAAAGTTCTTTTTGATTGAATCAAGCATATGAATAACGTTGTTCTTTTCAGAAAAATGATGTAACTTGATCATCATTACAGATCAGTCATTTCTCTCAAGAAAAGTCAATACTGAGTTTTTCAACTCTATAATTATTTCGTTAACTTTGATTTCAAATTGAGAATAAGATGAAACTGCATCTTAACATGATTTAATCATTCATAACAGACTTTTGTATCTGCGTTATCATTGATAAGCATGATGTCATCATCATCATTTAAATATATTCTTAGTACATAAGATTTTGCAACTTGATTTGATTTGATTTGATTTGATTTGATTTGAATTCATACACTTTTGTGACATCAATTTAGACTCAACTCATGAGAGAAACTATGCTATGTGTATCAAATGAACAAAACTCTCTGAGAAAGAAAATTTCTTGTTGACTACATAATAACTTCACGTCATTGAAACAATAAAATTAACACTGTATTATCAATAATGAATCTATAGCTTTTATTCAGCATGTGACGCTTGAATAAACTCTTATGAATGTTTGTGCTGTTTGTTGTAATGCATCGTCTTTGCTATGCTCTTCATTGATGATATTTTATACAATAATGTTTTGATTCAATTCTTGATTCAAAGATGAAAAACGTTTCTTTGCACTCATAATGCTCATGATTGTAACGCAGAAACTGTGTTCTCTTACTTAATGATTATTATTCATTGAGCAGAGAAATGTGTGATGAAAGAGAGACGCGCATGATGAAAAGATAAAGTGTGATTGTACTGTACTGAATAATTCTTTTCTTCTTTTGATTTAACTTATGTCACGTAGACGTTGAATAAATTGTTAGTATAGATGTGCAATTGCAATCATTCAATGATTAGCTGATTGATAGTAAAGATGCATTCTGATCATTCTTATGCACTCTCAATTTTTCACGTAGATAGATGTATGACTTGACATCAAGTAAAGAAGATGAGTTCAAGCTCTCTCAGTATATCAGCGTGATCGACGAGTCACTACTTCTTCAAGCACATGTAATCACAAACTCAAGACTCATCATTTGATTCATTTATTCTATCTGATATCTTTTCATCAATTACTTGATGATATTGTCAATGTAATGAAGACGTTTCAATATCAACGCAGTTGACGAGTTGCAAATTCTTTGATCACTTGTTGTTATGATTTTAGTCTTCGTCTATTCTTTCTAGCTCTGACCTGAGTTTCATTCTAATTGAGTCTAGTGAGCATTCAAGCTAGTAGTAATGTCATTGAAACTCTGCATTATATGTGTAAGACGTCAATTCTTTCGAGTTTAGCACAGAGCTGAGAAACACACATATAAAGAATCAAGTTCTTTTCTGTAGATACTTTTCTTTCTTAGCATTTATTTATTAGTTAAATGACACTCATATGACTCGCTCTATGCCGATCTCTAACAGTAGATAAATGCTCATCAACTACTCTGCTATTAACGTGTAGACGATACGAAATAATCTACTTCGTTTATTCAGAAAATTCGCAAGAAATTCTTCGAATTACTTTCATCAAATTTATTCAAATTTATCAAATCACTCACTACACACTTACATATCTATCTGTATCTTCATCTTCAATCTTTCATCATGACACGCGACTTTGAATCAGTCGAATCTTGAACAACTTGTCTGCTTAGAAGCATTGCAAATAGACGAGTTTTTCTTCTTTCTTTCGATGTTTCAGCTGAATCTCAGAATGTCACGATCTCATGAAACATCAAGATCAAAGAACAACTACGTCAGTGAGCTTTTAATCAGTTGAATGAGATCATCAAGATGTTAAACGAGTTAAGAGATCAACGAGACATGACTCTGAAATGCAATGAGCACTGAATCGTTCTACAAGTTGAACATACTCAAAGACTGAAACAGCTAGAGATCAATTGCATGACAATGAACACTTTAGAAAAGATTAACACTCAGCTATAAGAAATAATGTTGAAACTCAAAGAGAAACAGCGTTCAGCTGATCAGCTTTGATCTCGACAGTCTATTGAGTCTCGATCTACTACGAATCATTTATCTTAACAAGATATCAAGTTGCATGCTTCTATTGAGAATCATACTTGACGAGAAACGTTTACTAAGTTCATCTCATTCGAAAATAAACATCATTGATTATACAAATTTTTGAATCTCTCTATCTTTACTGATGAAGATGAATCAAGTTGAGAAGATTGAAGAAACAAGATGAATGACAAGCTGATTGTCAATGTTGATCAATTTGATAATGAGATCATCTGTATTGTTTACATGATGTCTAGGTTAGAAGATGACGCTGCAAAGCACATCTTTGCTCAACGTTGTTTTGATTCTTCAAATTCATTCACTTTGATTTACAAGCTATTCAATCATTTGAAAGAAATATACGATGAACTGAATAAGAATTGAAAGTCTCGACGCGAATACAACGCTCTGAAACAAGCAGACAAGTCTTTTAATATCTTTTACTTCAATTTTATGAAGCTATTCAGCTATCTCAAATACGATGATTGCACTCTGATGAATGATCTTCAGAATAAAATCAATAATCGCTTGCAGAATGCTCTATCAGTCTGTTCAAAGAACTTTACTTCGCTCACTCGCTTAAGAATCTTTCTTCAAGATGTGAATAATAAACAGCGAGTCAACTATCAGCTACGCAGCGAACGTCGCACTGTCATCGTCAAAGTCACTGTTATATCTGACAAACGCGTTACTTTCTTGTCAGCAATGATGACTTCAATAATCGATTATGTTAGATTGATCATCTCTTCTATCTCTGAGTAAGCAAAATCGTCTATCATTTGCTACATCTGCAAGACTTCAAGTCACTTGTTCAAGAATTGCTCTCAGAACAAGATCAACATTTCAACTTCTCAAGCTTTCATTTCTCGTCTACATGAGATCATCATTTCGAAGAATAAAGAGAATGAGAAAATGTCTTTCGAGAATAGCGAGACAAAAAACTAGAGACTTTCATCAAAGATGCAATGAAAAATGTGTTAATTTCTTCAACGATGAGCACGTCAGATGATTCTTTTGCTTCTGAATCTTTGACTATTGAATGTGTACTTTCTAGCAATGAAATTAATTACTCATTGAAGTCATTGATTGACATCGAAGCTGCTGACTATTCATTCATTGATGAAGTGATTGCGCAGATTGTTTGTGATCAGTTGTAAATCGAGTCTCTGACTTTGATCAAAGCGAAGTCAATTCAAGAATTCGATGATCATTATGCTAAGAAACTCATTACTCATGTCATCTATTTGAATCTGACTGTTCAAGATCATACAATTGACACAGCTTCTATGTTGATCACTTGATTAAATCAACATCAAATGATTCTTGAAAAAACATGAATGAACAAAATCGGCCTAGTAATTGATATGCGAATCAATTTTCTTCGATTTTCTAATTTCAATTCTACTAGTCAGAAATCAATTGCTCTATTCTTAAGCAATAAATCAATCACGAAATGAAAGAGCTTGACTTCTACTTATATATTGAAGAGATCTTTCACTTTCGTTACTTCTCAATTCAGTCAAAACAAGAAGTTCATTGAACTGTTAAAACAGCGTGACGCGACTTTGACTAACGTCAATTCTAAATCAACGTTCAGTCTGAAATCATTCTCTTTCAGTTCAATGAACATAGCAATGATAAAAGCAGCGACATATAGAATGTTAGTTAAACGTTCAGACATCAAGATCTTTGCTGTTATCGTCTCGAAAATCGATTGACTCATAACTACAGCTGAAAACAAGTCTGAAGAAGTGAATCTGCATGAGCTTTCTCACGCTGAAGCTCTCGAGCAAGTCAAGATCAAGCTTTTCTCTGAATATCACGACTATCTAAACATCTTCAATCGAGCAATGATCAATCAGCTATCATCGCATCGTTTCTATGATCACAAAATTGAGTTGATCGATGAAGAAACACTTTCTTGAAGCAAACTATATCAGATGTTCAATCACAAGCTTCAGAAGATAAAGAAATATCTGATCAATCATCTAAACAAAGATTTCATTTTCTTCAGCTTTGCATCATACGTCTCGCTCATCTTGTTCATCAAAAAGAAAGACGAAAGTCTGCGTTTCTGCGTCAATTACAGAAAGCTCAATGCTTTGATCAAATGAGATCATTATTCTCTGTCATTGATAGACGAGACTTTCGCTTGTATACAAGAAAGCAAGTATCTGACTTGATTGAACATCATTGTCACGTTCAATAAACTACGTATGCACTCAGATAACGAGAATTTGACTATCTTTATTATCTTTTTTGACTCATACAAATATCATGTAATGCTCTTTGAATTAACAAACGAATCAACGTTCTATCAACACTATATGAACGACGTGTTGTTCAAATATCTATATCAGTTTTGTCAGATTTATCTAAATGACATTATCATTTACAGCAAGATTCTGAAGAAACACAAGCGACATGTACGATTGATCTTGAATAGACTACGAGAAGCTGATCTACAGATAGACATCAACAAGTGCGAGTTTCATGTTCAGAAAACTATCTTTCTAGAACTCTTGATATCAATCGAAGAATTGAAGATGAACTCGCGAAAGATGCAAGCAGTCGTTGATTGATCTACACTTAATAATCTCACTTAGATACAGTTCTTCATTAACTTTTGCAATTTCTATCAACGCTTCATCAAGAACTTTTCGAAGATTGTTCGTTCAATGATTCAACTTACTCAAAAGAAGATCATATTTGAATGAAATGAAGTCTGTCAAATCATCTTCGATCATATGAAGAGATGTATGATCGAGACTTCTATATTACGTCACTTTGATTAAACTTATGAGACTATTCTCGAAATTGACTCATTCAACTACGTCAACAATGAAGTTCTCTCTCAATATAATGACGAAGAAGTACTACATTTGATTGTCTTCTATAGCAAGAACATGTCTTCTGCTGAATGCAACTACGAAATATATGATAAAGAACTTCTGATCATTATTTGAGCATTTGAACACTGATGACTTGAACTGAAGCTAACTGACATTTCTATCAAGATGCGCTGAGTTTAGAAGCTCACTGATTTCAACTTCAGAATAATGTATTGATCTGACAAACAGAACATTAAGATCAATGCATTAACTCGCTGAGCTGACGTCGTGCTCAGAGATTCAGAAGATGAGCGCGTTCGCTATCAATGAATCACTATTCTGACTTCGAATCGAATGAAAATTGCTGATCTAAAGAAGAACATCAGTGAATTAATCTATAAACAGATTCTTAAGATTAATGAGATCGACGAGAATTGTACGCTACTTCGCGAAGCAATAGCAAGAAATGAGACACAATATGAAGATATCAAATTGAAGAATTGTCGAACTCAGAATGAAATCTTGTATCATGATAGTCAGCTATGAGTCTCGTTCAACAAGCTTCTACAAATGAATCTGATTCGTGAGATGCACGATCAATCATCAGTTGATCATTCTGATATTCTTAAAACTGTGAAAGTCATAAAGCGAAACTACTATTGATCATTTATGCGAAAAACGATAGATCGATATATTCAAAACTGCTATATCTGTCAATGTTCAAAGACATCTAGAGATAAATCAAACAACTTGCTTCAATCTTTATTGATATCTGAACAGCGATGACAAGACATAGCAATGAACTTCATTATTGATTTATTTGATTTGAGCGAATACAACGCTATTCTGACGATCATCTGCAGATTGTCAAAAGAAAGACATTATATTTCTTGCATCATTGATGATGAAGATATTACTGTTGAAAAGACAGCTGAAATGCTGATTCAATGAGTATATTGAACTCATGATCGATCAAACTTTATAGTATCTGATTGAGATTTGCAATTCATCTTTATACTATGAAAGTTGCTTTGCAAAAGACTGAGCATTTCTCTTCAATTGTTCATCATCTATCATTCTCAGATCAACAATCAAAGCGAACGAGTCAATCAGAACATCAAGTGATATCTTTGATTCTTCTGTTCATATATGCAGAACGACTGATTTAAGTGACTACTCATGATCGAGTTTGTCAACAATAACGTCTTGTTCTCAGTCATCTTCTTGACTCTCTTCTTCATGAACAAGAGCTTTCATTCTCGTATGAGCTTCAACTCTGACATCATCGAGTATGAAAGCATTTGCGAACGCTTGCAGATCAATTGAGTCAAGAATATATCTGAACAAATGAACAAGACATTGATTTTCGCTCATGAAGCTTTGATCAAAACATGAAAACAAATGATGAATCAAGCTAACAAGCATAGAAAGAAAATCAATTAAAAGATTGAATCAAGAATGTTTTTGAATGAATGAAATATCATTACAGCGAAACTCTTCAAAAAATTGAATGACAAGATGCTCAACTCTTTTCAGATCATCAATTTCGTTGACTCATTCTATAAATTGAAACTATTCAAGACTATGCATATACATGATGTATTTCATTCAGAGCTTCTTCGTCTCATCGTTAATGACTTTTTGCCTGATCAGAAGAATGAATCTTCGAAATCAATAGTGATAAATGATGAAGATGAATGAGAAATCAATGATATATTGAACTTTCAATGATATCAAAGACGACTTCAATATCGAGTCAAATGAAAGAGCTATGACAACAATCTCAACTGATATAACGTTGACGACAACGAATTTATGAACGCTCAAGAGATGATCGATGACTTTCATATCAAATATTCAAGAAAAGCGCACTAAGAAACAAAATTCATGCAAACATAAATATTCAAGAGAAAGAGATAATGTTATGATTCTAGTCTTCATCTATTCTTTCTAGTTCTGATCTGAGTTTCATTCTAATCGAGTCTAGTGAGCATTCAAGCTAGTAGTGATGTCATTGAGATTCTGCATCATATGTGTAAGACGTCAATTCTTTCAAGTCTAGCACAGAGCTGAGAAACATACATATAAAGAATCAAGTTTTTTTCTGTAGATACTTTTCTTTCTTAGCATTTATCTATTAGTTAAATGACATTCATATGACTCGCTTTATGTTGATCTCTAACACTTGTAATCACGACTCTCAGACTCTTCATTTGAGTCAACTATTTTACTAGTAGTATCTTCTCATTTCTTACTAACATCGACATGTCATTAATTTTCTTCGTAGATCAATTGTGACTGTTAAAAAAAGATGTTGTTACATGAGTGAAAACTTTGCATAATGACTTTTCTGATCATGCAACGTTCTAACATCGTTTAAACTGCGTTGAATTGAGATCTCTTGACTCTTCTGACTTCTATTCAAAACAGAATAGAATCAAAAGATTCATAATTAACATCATGTACAGATGAATCTTGTTATCAGTCAATTCTACAACTTTCTAAAGAACATTTATCACTCGTCAAATCTACTACAGCGTTGATAAATATAAAATTCTTCTGTTCTTCTTTTCATTTCTCTTTCAAATACTTTTTAAGATTTCTCTTCTTTACAAATTTTGCAAGTCTTTTATATGATGAAGCATGCTTGATGCTTATTATCATTAACAAAGTCATTATTCTCAGTCTTTTGCTTCTTAATCAATTGCTTCTCATGATTAATGATATTATGCATTTTCTCAATGAGATTGCTTTGACTCTGACTCTCGACTTCTTTGTGATCACGCTTGTTTATTCTTTTAGAATATTAATTTAATTCTAGAATTTCTACTGTAGTTAAGTAGTTGAATGACAACTTTTATTAAACTTATGACATTTACTTTGCACTGATTGATAAATTTTGTCATTTGATAACACAGAATTGCTGCATTTACATTTTTAATTTCGTCGTGATCTCTTCTGCTGTATGAGTAATATCATATTGTTTCTGATTTTAATGATGACTTTCGTATGATTTAGATCTTCTTGTTCATTCAAGTCTGTAAATGAGTCAGTGATGAAACTCATCTGTATGCAATACTGACTACGAATTTACTGTTTAGCTACAGTAGAGTCTAGAGATTATCAAAAGTTTGAATGATATTGAGACGTTACGTGATAATGAAGCGCTGTACGTTGATTGCATGCAGAGTTTTCGCGATCGCGCAGACTTTGATAATCTCAATGCGCATGCTACAAGCAATTTGTATGCAGATGAGAAAGTCAAATAGAACGCAGAACTACGAGAAAAATCGCTTATGAAAATCATTCAATTCAGTATCTTATCGTCGTGATGATGAGAACTGAGATAGAACATTCTCGCGTTTGATCTGTTAAAAGTGATTAGCAGAAAGAACTTGAATTACGAACATTCTTTAAATTTACATGCTAACTACGTATAAATCTTGTTAAGACTGCATGTCAATTACTACGACATGAGTAACTCATGAAACTTGTTAAGTTCAACATGAGCAAACTTGAGAGTCTCGTTAATATCGTTTAATAGATGTTCAGATACAGACATTTTATATGAGAGCAATACGCTGAGAAAAAGACTTCATTAAGAAAAGAGAAACATAAGCGAGTTAATAGAGAATGATCGAACTACGCTGTCTGATTAAAAGTGTAGCATATAAACATCTTTGCAAAATATGATTGATCTGCATGAGAAAGATCTTTACAGATAACATGAAACAGATAAGTCACACACTTTCAAGTGAAGTGAGCATCTGCGAAGCATGATATACAATGATGACAACTGTTGATCTTGAGAATCTCACTTCTTCATTGAGTTCTGACTCTTGAATGTCTTGATGATAAAGTCAATTTCTAGTTGAAGACATCGTCTGTATAGCTCAAAAGAACAGTAGCGTGTATCAATGTGATTAAAGAAGAAATCAACTGTAATATACATGCATATCACAGACAAAACATCTGCAACTCATGCTTAAAAAGTAAACTGTCGAAATCTGAGCAGTAAGAGATCTCGTTCATCTTGAACTGTGAATCTGTAAAAGAAAAATCAGCATAAAGATTGTGCTCTATGTATATTGCATGCAATGTATACAACATATTTTCAATAGACAAGACATTAACGCATAGATGAATATACTAAGCAACTGTTGAATGCACTGAAGAAAATCATTGAGATTTTCACTTTCTAAGCAGGTTCACACGAAATGATCAAAGCAGAATGAACGAAAAAATGTATGAAGATCATCAAGAGCATGCAATGAATGAGAAGAAGCTGTTGAATTGTTAATGACTGAACAAAGTACATTCAAGCATGTGACAAGAAGAGCAAGATCATCAGAAAACAGAAACATAGTGAATATTGAGAAATCATGCAGAACGTTGAACAATTCTCAAGAGAACTGTTCAAAACTGCAAAATAAGCAAGAAATGCAGTTGCAGACACACTGATTCAAATGACAATTTTCTCTCTGATCAAGTCAGAGTGCTTTGACATCACTATGACAGCGCAAAATAAGACGAAGATGATGTTTCAGACTCACTTTTCATCATCTTCAAAGATTTTTATGCTGAACACAGAAGACTTCAAGTACTCACTCTTGATTGAGAATGATGCTTCGCTAATGCATTGCAAGATTAAAAGAGTTGTTTACAAGACAATGCTCAACAAGACTTCAAAACACACAAAATACATAAATAGAATAATGCGCAGACTCGTCGACAATACATCAGAATAAATACGCTCTTTTTTTGAAAAATGTCTGCAGAAGAGAATACAGTCAACTCAGTTCAAAAGCGTAATTATAATAATGATGCAAAAGTTAAATAAGAAGAACTACTTTAATGCAAAGATATATAAATTAATTGTGCTACTCAACACGCTGAGTAAAATACTGAAGTTCATCATATTTGAACATTTGCAAAATGTTGTAGAAGTGTGCAACTCAATATTAAATACTTAAATGAGAACTTGCAAACACAGATCAACAGATATGACTTTGCAACTGATTACAGAAAAGATACACATTGTATGAAGTAACACAAGAAGAAGAGTAGTCTCATTGCTGAGTCTGAATAAGAAGAGTGCATTTGATAATATAGTGCATAGCAGACTCTTGCATGACATGAAAAAGAGAAAAGTTCTCAGACTGCTTCTTGAATTTGTGAAGAACTTTCTGAGAAATCAACGCATCATGATCATAATTGATGATTACACGATGATAAAATACAGCATGAACATTAACATATTACAAGACTCTTTGCTATCATCAATATTATATTTGTTCTACAACGTGAACTTGTTAAAAGCATGTGATGACATTAAATTGAAAACAAGCTTCACAAATTTCATAAATGACATTAATATCTTAACATATAAAGAATTCATGAAGTGTAACTGCAAAGTTCTTAGCGAAATTTATGATAAATGCAAACAGTGATCAAAAATGCACAACATCAAGTTTTTAAAAACAAAGCATGAGCTGATTCACTTTACGAGAATTTCTAAGTAATTTAATATGAATGTCAATGTAAAGTCGATGAAACATCAGATTAACTTGAAATCAAATATCAGAATTTTGAGAGTTCAACTGAACTTCAAGCTGAAATGAACAACTCACATGCATCATGTTGAAGCAAAACTAGTGATTAAACAAAAGATCATGCAAACAATCATTGAGTCTACTTGAGACTCATCAATGACGACGAGAAAGCAAATATACTTCGCGATGATGCACTTTCTGCTTAGTCACGAAGTCATCATATGATACATGTCACAAAGAGTGAAAAGTCATCAAAAAAATCTGAACATTAAGCTGAGATCAGTATAAGAAAGAGCATTGCAACAAATCATTAACATTTATCATGTGATATCAACAGAGACTTTACAGATAGAAATAAACACAGCGTTGATAGATATTCATCTACAAAAGTTGATACAAAAGTTGATAATGAACATGAACTTTTGAAAATTAGATGAATTTATTGAGATGATGATGCATTGAATTCACAATGACTTGATACTCAAAAGAGATTGAAAATCAAAGTTGTGCAAGACATCTCTGCAGCTGAAGCAAAAGTAAATGAAAGAAACACTTGAATAAATAAAGATGAAGTGAAGTCATTTTTACATGATAATTCTTTGATCAAAGTCATTGAAAGTAATTATAGTTGCAAACAAGAAAATGTCAATAAATCAACATCATCTCGACACATTTACATCAAAGCAAAGAGTTTACTTGAATGATAGTGACAGTAGAGAGAATGTTACAATGATTGTGATAAGAATTAACTGAGAGTTAAATAAAAGACTGAAGAAATTGACTTTAGTCATCACTCATCATGAAGAACTGAAAGAATTGATCGTGAAGATGAAACATCTTACAGACGTAGTGACAAAGAATCGAGAGTGTCATGAAAAGATATACAAAGTATACAGTGATAGTTAAACTTCTTTGAAAACAATGAAAGTTATGATATCAACAAAAAATCAGACACGTCTGTAATGAGTTCAGATTGCACATGAGAGCATTCAATCTTAAGAAGTCACGTTGAAGCTACATTGAGTGATGAAACATGCAGAAGTACTTGAAAATGAAGCGATGAACAAGATGATTGATGATGCACATGATTTATCTTTATTACTGACTGAGCATCAGCGCACTGAAGTGATAATAAGATTGACACTCATACAGAAACAGATCAGATAAACATGAAGAATAATCTGAAAAGAGAGATTCAACACAGCTCATTTTTAATATTTGACATCAAAGATGATACATCAACATCTGTGATTGCACAAGAATCATGCAAAGTTTCACAGTGCATTATTGATGCAGCTATGCACAAGAAAAATTGACTTCAATCAATTTCTACATGAAAGATGAGTACTTAATGTCACTATGACAATGTGCAAGTGTGACAAAGATTAAATGTTGATCAAGCACATTTTATTAACATGTCTCAGATGAAAAGTAGAATAAAAAGCAATGCAATGAGAAGAGAACATCACGAACTTAAGAAAGCTCTTAGAAATCATGAGCGCAGTGACAACAATCATTTGAATGATACTCTCAATGAGCATACTGAATCAATTTCAAGCTGTGATGTCATCAAAAAGTTAAATGAAAGAAAGAGAAAATAAAGAAGAAACAGACTCATAAAGTTCTTGCATTGAGAACAGTTATAGTATAAAGCGCAGAAAGAAGCGATTTTTGATGCGAAAAGAGCGTTGCGCTAGCGCAGTGCTCGCTACAGTATATAAAATCTCGCATAAGCTCATAATGAGTGTTGAATCAAGTAAGAATTAAAAAAAGTCTGTAAATGATGAAATTATATTTACTGAATTTGTTAATGAGATAGTGATGAAATCTGCATGAGTAAATATTAATAAAGTCTTGTATTTGAATCATTATTTTTGTTGTCTCATCTGAATCTGATTTCTTAATGTTGAAATAAAAATGACTTTGATCTTGTGCATTCATTTCTACAAGTGTCTCTCTTCATGATCATTCAATGATTATCTCAATTGAGTTCTTGTCACTATTGTATATAATAACGTTGTGAAGATCATCATAAACAATGTTTTTCTTTAAAATCATCTTTCATTTATTAAAGTTCAGATTCATAACTTCAATTATGTTTATATTCTTGTTTTCTTTTATGATGTTACTGATTGAACAGAAAAAGTTACTTGTGTTTTGTGATTTCGTTGCAAAGAATGTATCTTTTTCAAAGAAATTTGAATGAGTCACTTCTGATATATTGATTTTTATGTCGATTAAAATTTCTTGTGACACAAGAATTAATAAATGTATTGTTGATGCTTTTCTTGCATTAAGATGCTTGATATTGAAGTTGACTTGACGTGTCATGCTCAATATTACTTGCTTAAATCAGTGTCGTGATATATCAAAGTTTATACAATCTGTCTTGATGTTCTGCAATATCATCTGCAGCTGAAGTTGAATCTCTTAAGTGCTGAGATTTTTTCTCAGAAGATCTGCAACTCTCATCGCCTGCTTTATTATGATGCTCAGCTGCTCATATTCTTTGTCTGTCAGTTGCATTCTCTTCATCACAATCACTTTTGTTCAATTTCTCTGTTTCTGTTTATAAAAATCAGAATTCAACGATGAAAGTTGTGAATCAAGTTCAAGATTTGTTTAATTCATTACTGATTCAAGAATGTACTCTGTCAAACAATTAATAAATTTAAAGATAGCTTGATCAGAAACAATTATCAAAACAAAGTAAGAAAATAATTTTGATAAAGAAATAGTCAAAAATGTATCAATCTGCATTTGACAAATGCAATAAAACTAGAAAGACAGTGCAGTGAGAAGAATGCTAAGCATGATCTGATTGAAGAATAATCAAGATGATGATGATTGAAAGATTTATTGATCAAATTCAAATATTACGACGCGATCATTTAATGTTTACGTAGTGAAGATTATGATATCATTAGACTAGCAGATATTCTATTCATCAAATCATTAAACTAGCACGTATTTTATCTGTTGCATCTTTATGTGTTGCATTTTCAAATTTTGCAGATTCTCTTTAAACATTCAACTTGCATCTTTGCTTGATAACAAAGTTCTTACAATCATATAATTGATCATTGAAGAACTTTCTGTGTTCTCTTTTAATTTTAGTGAAGATTATGATATCATTAAACTAGCATGTATTCTATTCATATTCTGACAGTGTTGCACTGTACTGCTTATCATGAAGTATGATATTCAACTTATGCAGTCTTTGCTTGTCATCATAAAACAAATCAATAATCTCTTTTAATGCTGACATACAACAGACTGCTACTACAAATATATAATCAAGAATTCTGTTTACATTTTAACATTATACACATTATAATAACGCTAGTTCAGCATGTAATCTAGATATTCATTTGATTTTATTTATGTGTCAATTGCATTATAGTTCTTCATCTCTTTTTCAACAAATCTTCAACGTATCTTTTTTCTCGATCTGATATATATTCTTTCATATTGAGTCTATTATAATAAATTTATAAAAACGTTAGCATATAATTTAATGTATCTGTCTGATCTTTGCGTTTCAGCAACATCTGCTTCTGCATGTAAGTTACTATTCAGTAAACTTTATACTTGTTTAAATAAGCATTTGTTTGATATGTGATCTTAGACTTCATGACATAAATAACTACGAAATAATTTACTAAACTTTTATGTATGTTGTTAATTCTGTATTACTTGCTGTCAATCTTTCATTCTTTCACACATCAGTAATCATGATGATGAACTGAACTCTGATGTTCGCTTTGCAAACTATTTCTTTCTCTACTGAATGATCAAGACAAATTAATCGATAGCAAAAGATCTTTCAATTGATGTTAATTCTTTCTACGAATTCTACAATACAACATCAGAAAGTCATTGAAGATTCAAGAATCATTCTTGATTGACAGAAGTTTGCAAATTTGACATAGTAATCATACAGAAGCAAGAACGCAACATTAATGACTTGCAATCATTTAGCTCAGCTCACAACTTCTTTCATCTAGTGAAAAACTCGTCATCTCAGTCAAGAACATGCATATATGTTAACAAATGCTTAAGACTCGATCAGTGAACAGTAGAGACAGTTGAGTCAGACATCTGCTTAATCAGAATATTAACTCGTAACACAGATGACAAAACGCAGACGCTAAGACTTCTAAACATCTACAACTCAAGCTCACTATTCAGCACATTCACAGAGAGACTCTCAATTATTTCTCGCTTGAATGAACTACTCAAGAATGATTGCAAACAACTAGTTGTAGAAGACTTCAATCTACATCATTCACACTGAGAAAGATGAAGATGCTTCACTCAACATACGACGACTGATACTCTACTAAACGTCATTACAAATGCAAGATTGAAACTACTGCTGAAATCAGACATAATCACTCACAAGACTCACAATCAGTTTACGATAATAAATTTAGTCTTTAGCAGCGAGAAAATACAGTCTATGATACGTAAGTGCAAAGTACAAATTGATCTACATCAGAGATCAGATCATCTTTCAATTGTCACAGAGCTAAATTTACAAACAATCTCAGTGCAGTTCTTGACTTGTTGACTTTGAAAAAAAATGAACACAGAAGCATTGAGTGCTTATCTGCAAATACATCTTTTGTCAGATTGCTCTCTGAACAGCAAAGCTGAAATGAATGACAGAGCAACAGAGATCATCAGAGTACTACAAGAAACAATTGAGAAATCTACTTTTTAAGCAAAATCATTAAATTGAGCAAGAGACTTCTGAAATCAGAGCTGCTTCGAAGTAGTAATGAAATCAAGATGACTTCAAATCATATGAAAAACATAAGACACATTAGAAACATGAAATGAATATTTGAAACATAATGATCACAAAAACAAGATCATCAGACAAACAAAATGCACACACTTTAGATCACAGATGCATAAGCTAAGTGACGCACTGAAATCAATATGACGCTTTGCAAAATGAGTCAGAATCAAAAGTCAGCTATCTAAAAAACTTTCTCAGTTTTCATCGCTGAAACAAGATGATACTAATCACATGACAACAACGTTTGAAGAAAAAATCAAGATGCTGCAAGAAAAATTCTTTTCTTCATTCTCATAAGCAGACGTCAACAACATTTCAGATTCATTCATATTTTTAGCAGTATCATCAGATTCACGCATTTCAGAAGATGAGATGAAGCGAGTAATTAAACAAGTAAAGACAAACAAAGTGTCAGACGTCTCTGAAATCTTAAACAAAGCACTTCAAGCAGATCTCACAGAACTGATCTCAGTGTTAATGAGTTTATTCAACGCATGTGTAATACACAAATATCATTTGAAGCAGTTCAAAAAGACTCAAATAATAGTGCTACACAAATCAAGAAAAAGCGACTATATTGACTTAAAAACATATCGACTCATCGCTCTGCTTGATATCATGAGCAAAGCTTTAAAGTCAATTATGATCAAAAGATTAAGTGACATAACTGAGACTCATCACATGCTTTTGAATGCTCAAATGAGAATGAGATGCAAATGATTCGTGATCTTGATGTTAAATCTACTAGTAGATCAAGTTCACATCATGTAAGACTGTGAAATTAAGTACGTAATCTTCATGCTAAGTTTAGATGTCGTCGAAGTGTTTGATCAAGTTTTGCACATCAGACTGCTGCATACACTGAAAATGAGAAGAACATCAAGCTACATAGTTGAATGAGCACGCAACTTTCTAAAGAACAGAGAGACGTCGCTGATATTTGATGAGCAAATGAGCATTATGCGCGAGATTAACGCAGACATATCTCAAGAGTTTCTCATTTCATTGATTCTCTTTCTATTTTTCAATGCAAGTCTAATTGAAAAATGCGAAGCACTGAAAATCAAAATTGAAGTGCTTGACTTCGTAAATGACATCAACATTCTAGTCTATGACAGATTCATTGAAGAAATTTGCAAAACACTGAGCAAGATACATGATGTCTGCATGAAGTGAGCTTGAACTCATGATGCAACGTTCGCATCAGAAAAATACAAGCTTACACATTTCACTAAAAAATTGAGAAAATTCAACATGATGACTAGCATACAAATAGAAAGCTCAGTGATTAAGTCAAAGTCAAACGTGCGAACTCTAGAAGTGCAACTGAACATGAAACTGCAATGAGACGTGCATCTTCGACAGATAGAAGTGAGTCACGTCACAAGAATGCTTGCGCTTAGTTGTTTAAAAGTCTTTACATGAGAAGCAATCTTCACAAAAGCAAGATAAGTGTATTCAATTGTAATGAGATCAGAAATTGCATTTGAAGCATTAGTCTGACATCAGCGTGACAAGAAGAAAGAACTGTCAGACAAGAAATGCAGACTAGAAACTCTGCAAAATCAGACTCTACATCACGTTGCAAAGACATTCAAAAGAATAAGCATTGAAACGCTAGAGATCGAAATGTACACAAGTTTACTGCATGTTCATCTGAACATGCTGCAGAATAAAGTCACATTACGCAGTTAAGTCAACGACAGAATGCAAGAGACTAGATAAGCATGCAAACTCATACACGCTTGACTGATGAAAATTAATCGTTTCATCTCTCGCTTCTCTGTCATCAAGAAAGTAGTGCTTCTGAACACATTTATTCAAGAAGATGCAAAAATGCAGTCTAGATGCAGATGATTCAACTCTTTTATGATGATTTCAATAAGTGATAGCATCGCAATAACGTTATATCACAAAGATCAATGAAAGCAATGATGAGAAAAATACAAGAAATGCATTGCAGACATCAACATAATCTCAGAACAAAGATCTCATTTATTCAACAAGATGATAAAGATGCGTGATGATTTTCAAAAGACTGAAAGCACTTTCACAACTTACATCGAAATCAAACGCATAAATCTTAATGTTTATCTGCACTCGAGAAACGTTTCAAGCATGAATAACTCGCGATGCGACTGCGAATGAAGTCATCAGACAGCAAAGCATGTACTTATGCACTGCTTGAACTGAACGCATCTGCGATCAAAAATACTACGCGACATTGACTTCTTGAACTATCGAATAATCGTCGCGATCACGAAAGATCTCAGAGCAACAGCAAGAATGATGATGAAAATGAAGCTTCTGAAGCAATTTAAAGTGACTAAAACACTCATTCTTTAACATGCAATCAACGTGAACAAATTTGATACATAGTTTTGATCTTGTTGTTTTGACTGCGTGAAGCAGTCGTATAGATAGCGAGTGATTTTCTATCTCAGAGAGTTTTGTTCACTCGACATACATAGCATAGAGTTTCTCATGAGTTGATTTAATCAATGTTACAAGAGTGTATGAATTTATTATTATTGATGTTAATTCGATGTACTCATTTCTTAATTTAATTTTTCATGTTTACTGTGAATTGAGATTTTATAATCACTATGTATCGAGCGCGATGCATCATGTAATTCACACTCATTACTTGAAATTCTTCAACAATTATCTCAAGATTCTTCTTCTCATTTTTACTTTTTTTCTGAAAAATGTTTACAAGTTTTTAATGATTATCTGTGCTGAGTTGTGAATGCATTCATTCAACTTTTCGCTCGATCTTTAGAAGTCATTATTGTAAGATTAGTCTTTTCGCTAACGAAAATGTAATAATGTGCATAATAAACAGCAAAGATAAAGTTTGTAAAGAATGAGTAGAAATCAAAAGACTTATCAATCATATCATGAAGCACACTACGAGACATATTAAGAATATGATGAATCAATTTGACTGTTCACTCTCATTCTTATGATGTTTCTGAAGAAATTGAATCAATCACTGAATCTTCAAACTTTCTTCAATCAGTGTATTCAAGTTTTGATGATAGAGAAAGTTCTTATTTAAATCAATGATGCATCAATCATTTTCTTCAATCTTTTTGATGATTTCAATTACTTGATCGAATTTTAGCAATTGTGTCAATCAGAATAGCATCATTAATCTTCTTTCTGTACTGTGATAGATTTAGTACAAGCTTCATCTCTTTTGTGTTGATATTTTGTTTATGTCAAACTTTCAATTTTTTGACATACATTGTCTTCAGTTTTGCAGTGATTCTTTTCATTTCTGTCTTTTTCTTATTTGCATATTTTGCATTCACATTAATTTTGATATTATATTGATGTTGCATTGATAAATCGAGAATAGATTTATTATTCAGAAGTCAGATGATGCAATTGTTGAATCATATCATAAGAGTGATCATTATTATAGTCAATGCTTAAGCACAGAATTTCATTTCTGCAATTTGTTCATGTGAGAATGCATCTCATCAACTATGAATGATGCATGTTTGCAAGACTAGCTCACGAGATTAGATTAAAGAAACTAACGAGTGAATAAAAGTAATGACTTGACAAAAGATGAAAACTCTGCAAGCTTTTGCTTATGTTTCTTAGCAATTAGTTCTATCATCAATAAAGTGTTATCTTATTATCTTCTATTATGCAGTTTTATGTAAAGAGATTTCGTTGTCTCACAGTTTTAATTGCTTCATTTATACAAATCTGCTTAGTAAAAAATATCAAACGCGTAGCGACTCATTAAAAGTTGCATGATCAAAAGAAGTGATAACTTCTCTCATACTGAGAATTCATCGTTTCATCAAAACAGATCTGAGAATCATGCATTCAAACATGTAGATGAAAAGTTTAAGTTGTAAGAATTTAATGAATAAATAAATTATATCTCTCAATGATCAGCAAACGAAGTATGCAAGCAGTTAAAGAATCTGAAGACGCAGAATGTATTACTTATTTTGCAACTTTACATATTGAAACTCAAGCAAGAGACTTGATTAATCTTTGATTATTGACATCAACATAGTGATGATCATTATTGAAGTAATGCACGTAAGCATGCTAATTGATCTTGTTAGTCTAAAAAGCAAAGCATCATGAATTACAACTTCTTGATGTTCTAAGTCAACAACGAGATTTATCTGTATAAGATGCTGACTACGAATCTTCTGCAAGTTATGCTTGTCAGAAGAGCTGAACAATCTCATCAACATTGACAGAGTAGTAACAGCGCTTTACTCATGCATTGAGCTCACACACAGTCAAAAAGTGAAGCAATGACAACGTAATCATCAGCGCGTTGAAGCTTGCACATACACAGAATGACAACAACGTCTTTGCATACATGCTGCAGCTCATATACGACATATACACATATATTACGAAGGCACGACTCAGCTTTTGCGCACATACAGACAGACGTGATGCAGTAAATCAATCGATTTTTCGCATTTTCAGATCGATTTACACGCAGCGCAATCACACACAGAGCAGTAACAGCGCGATATTCACATGTTGAACTCATATACAACATACACACATATACTGCAAAGACATGATTCAGCTTTTGTGCATCTACACGTCTGTGTGATGCAGTAAATCGATCGATTTTTCGCTTTATCAGATCGATGTACATACATCGCAAGCACATACACTGCAAAGACATGACATAGTCTTTGCTCATATACATAAAACAACAGCAACGTCTTTGCGCATGCGCTGCAACTCATATAAATCACACACACATACACTGCAAAGACACGACTCAGCTTTTGCACATCTACACGCTCATGTGATGCAGTAAATCAATCGATTTTTCGCATTATCAGATCGATCTACATGCATCGCAAGCACATACACTGCAAAGACATGACACAGTCTTTGCTCATATACACAGAACGACAGCAACGTCTCTGTGCACACGCTGCAACTAATATACAACATTTACACAGTTATTGCAAAGGCACGACTCAGCTTTTGCGCACATACATATCTGTGCAACGCAGTAAATGGATCAATTTCGATTTTCTGATCGATTTACATGCGTTGCAAATACATAGATCAAAACTCATCTAGTTCATTCAGCTGAATGAGCATACAGCGAACTTGAAAGCTCACGTCGAAGTGATTAACTTTCATTTACATAAATCAAAACTCATTTAGTCTGCTCAACTAGATAATCAAACAGCGAACGAAAGCTCACATTGAAGTGATCAACTTTCACAATACATCGATTGCTCATTTAGCTCGCTCAGCTAGATGATCAAACAGCAAATTTGAAAGCTCACGTTGAAGTGATCAGCTTTCATAATTTCGATTTGTTTATATGATTACTTGATTATATAAACATGTCGCACGCTCGTATGCGCACTCTATCAATCTGACTGCTCAATGAAAAGATATACAGCAGTGATTATGACTAGATTACATGTAATTTAGCATACACACAGCGCTTCAATGCTACTATTTAGATAAATAACATCGTGTTTCATAGTCTTAGACTGCATAAGCACGTAAAACTTGAAGAAATTAAAAAAAATCTTGATGTTCTGACTGCGAAACTGCAAAGACTTCATAGTCATGACATCATTTAATTTCATCATGAAAGAAGAGAAGTTGCAATGATCTGCATTATACTTGTCAGAGAAGTTTTGCAATCAATGATGAGATTATGTGATGAGCATGCATAATCATGATGAGATATTTGACTGAAAGTACTACATTAAATACTTGCATGTTAAACTTAATAATTTTGAAATTTGCAACTTTTAAACAAAACATTGACTTGAGACTGCAAAGCAGCAAGTTAATCAAAGCATCACGAATTTTAAGTAATATTTTATCAGACTGTACGCAGATTTGAACTATTATATATTCAATGAGACTTGCATGATGTACTTGCGAATGAAGATTAACAAAATCATTATGAATAAGTTTCTTTACATCTTATACATCTTTATCAATTATGTTGATCTGCTAAAGCATCTTATAAACATTGACTTGCATTTGCAAAACATTAATGCATTGTTGAAGTTACATTCACAGCAAAGTGAGAATGCAGCATCTCAGAAGAGTTCTTGATTCTCACATAAAAAGACGAAGTCTGTCGCTGCAACGAAGAATTTGAAGTTCTTTGCTTCAGGCACGCAGTCTAAAGACGATGTAACACTTAAGTTCAGTGAGTTCAAGCAAGATGCTGCTTCATTCAATTTTACGTGCTGATCATGCAAGAAAATGAGACACAAGATTGATAATTTGATGTATTTCAACTACACATTCAGACAAGAAACTCATAATCATGATGAAAAAGTGAAAAAAGAGAAAGTCTGATGTTCATCATCAAATCATTAAATATAACTACAAAAAGATGATTGTCACATGCATTGATGATATCAGTATTAACAAATGTCTTTGAAAGAATGCATGAAGCTCACTGTCTTATTGACTCTGAGATCGAGCGAAATTTTATATTGCAATCATGAGTAAAAGAGCATAAGTTATCAAAGAATCATGTAACTCTGAAACAGATTCAGAAAATCAATGATCGTTGAATTCTCTGCTATGATACACATCAGATCAACATTGAGTTGATCAATCACAAGAAAGTTTACAAAAGCTGAAACATTGAGTTTCATGCTGTGAACATGCAAGAATATGATATGATTCTTAATTACTTGTGATTAAATGAGATCAATTCAAATATTCATTGACGTAAGCATCATTGATCATATTGAGAAAACAGCATTCAGCGTGCAAAGCAAATATGAGTTAATCTGTGTAAGATATCAAAATTTGTTAAGTTAAAAATGCTTCATCAACAGTTTGTAAAGAGTGACAGAGACAGATTTTAGTGCTTTTAACAATCAATATCTCAAATGTTCATTTAATCTCATGTTTCAAATTTGCGCTGGTTTTAGCTAAGATATATTCATAAAAGCGCTAAAATCTCTAGAATTTCTATGAGCATAATATGCATCTTTATCATTTGATTCAACAAACATGATTCTGACTTTTGTAACAATTTAAATTTTTTTTAATTCTGACTCAATTCAACACTCATTATAAATTTATGCAAGATTTTATATACTGTAGCGAGCGCTGCGCTAGCGCAGCGCTCTTTTCACATCAAAAATCGCTTCTTTCTGCGCTTTATACTATAACTGTTCTCATTGCAAGAACTCTATGAGTCTGTTTCTTCTTTATTTTTTCTCTCTTTCATCTAACTTTTTGATGACATCACAGCTTGAAATTGATTCAGTATGCTCATTGAGAGTATTATTCAAATGATCATCATTGTTGCGCTTATGATTTCTAAGAGCTTTCTCAAGTTCGTGATGTTCTCTTCTCATTGCATTACTTTTCATTCTACTTTTCATTTGAAACATGTTAATAAAACGTGCTTAATCAACATTCAATCTCTATCACACTTGCACATCATCATAACAATATTAAGTACTCATCTCTCATGTAGAAATTGATTGAAGTTAATTTTTCTCATGCATAGCTGCGTCAATAATGCACTGTGAGACTTCACATAATTCTTGTGCAGTCACAGATGTCAATATGTCATCTTTGATATCAAATATTGAAAATGAGCTGCATTGAATTTCTCTTTTCAGACTACTCTTCATGTTTGTCTGATCTATTTCTGTATGAGTGTCAATCTCATCATCACTGCAGTGCATTAACACTCAGTCAGCAATAGAGACAAATCATGTGCATCATCAATCATTTTGTTCATCACTTCATTTTTAAGTACTTCTGCATGTTTCATCACTTAATGTAACTTCAGCATGACTTCTCAAGATTGAATGCTTTCATGTGTAATCTGAACTCATTGCAGACGTGTCTGATCTTTTATTGATATCATAGCTTTCACTGTTTTCAAAGAAGTCTGACTATCACTGTATACTTTGTATATCTTTTCATGATACTTTCAATTCTTTGTCATTACATTTGTAAGATGTTTCATTCTTGCGATCAATTCTTTCAATTCTTCATGATGAGTGATAATTAAAGTCGATTTTCTCAATCTTTTATCTAGCTTTCAGTTAATTTCTATCACAGTCGTTGTAACATTCTTTTTACTATCACTATCATTCAAGTAAACTCTTTGCTTTAACATGAATGTGTTGAGACAATGTTGACTTATTGACATTTTCTGGTTTGCAACTATAACTATTCTCAATGACTCTGATCAGAAAGTCATCATGTAGAGATCACTTCACTTCATCTTCATTTATTCAAGTGTTTCTTTCATTCACTTTTGCTTCAGCTGCAGAAATGTTTTATGCAGCTTTGATTTTCAACTTTTTTTGAATATCAAGTCATTGTGAATTCAATGCATCATCATCTCAATAACTTCATCTGATTTTCAAAAGTTCATGTTCATTATCAACTTTTGTATCAGCTTTCATAGATGAATATTTATTAACGCTGTGTTTATTTCTATCTGTAAAGTCTTTGTTGATGTTGCAGAATAAATGTTAATGATTTGTTACAATGCTTTTTCTTGTACTGATTTTGTTTTTTTCTTCATTAAGTGCATGCAGTCTATGACTATGACACTGTCTAGACGCTGTATGTATGCTAAGTTACATGTAATCTGATCAAAGTCATTGCTTTATATCTTTTTGTTGATCAATCATATTGATAGTTTGTACATACAAGCACTCTCGCTCAAACTCTTGCAATTGTACTCTCATTTTTCTTCGTTTCTTTGCACTCTTCGCGTTCTACTCTTTCATTTTTAATAGTCATTTTCTTATTGCAATTCAAGTATTTTTCAAATACTTTAGTGTTGCGATTCTTTCGATTTTGATGATGAACAGCGTCAATATGATGTCTGTGTTTTTGAGCTGAGTTTTTTTCTTAAGCTTTATCTGCTCTGATCTATAATGCTTGCAATTTAGTAGTAAATGCTTTGACGTTTGACTCGCATTGCATATTTCATAGCATTTGTTCGAATTATTCTTTGATAATCGATGCAAATAGCTCTTGAAATAGTCGTGTCTCATTTTCAACTGAATAAAGATTGAAAACGTTAGTCTATCGATTTTTCTAAGCTCTTTTAATAATTTCCGACTTAGATTCACGTTCGATATGTGCTTTCAATACTGATTTCCCTTCTTGATGCTGCTTTTTCATGCATTTAATCATTGTAATTTCGTCTCTTTGCAAATTTGCTTTTTGACGAAGCTTATAATGATTGCTTTCGTGTTGTTGATAACTAATAGTTCTTGAGCAGCGTTTTTGATCAATTGATCTGCTTTTTCATTCTCAATAATGCTCTTGCAACTTGATATTCACTGTATGCAAATTTAACGCTGATTCTGACGTAAATTGATCAAGTTTTGTCGTATGTCATCGAATAACTTCGCATTGACGTTGCTCTTTGCGTTTAGTCTTTGCAAAGTCATTTGACTGTTCATGTAAACTCAAATTTCGCTGTTTTTGAGTGCTTTTTCGCTGCATATTGCGATTGCATCGCTAATAGCTTGCAGTTTCGCTTTCGTTGTGATTATTTTGTCAGAAATGCTTGTCGCTTTGCTGAATCTGACGAGTTCATGCGTGAATATCACTGTCGTTTCAGTTTCTGTTTTGATCTCTGCTATCTTTTTTCGAATTTGCAATGCGTCAATATACATCACTATGTTTTTCGTCTTTTTGATAATTCTTTCTAATTCTCTGTAGTGTGTATTGATCGTTTCGCAAGTTTCGCTTTTTGCAAATTCGGTTTGAATTTTTGCTAAATGCTTGATTTCTTGATCTCATGATTTCTTGAAGTGAGAAATTTCGATTTCTTTTATTGAATTCAGTGTTTTTTGCACTTTGTTCAATATTCAATATATCTGCGTGAGTCTGTCTTTGCACTTTTTGACTTTTCGAGGTAAATTCATCTTTATCTCGTTTCAGTTCAGATATTTCAATGCATTCAGATTTAGATTCAATTCAATAGAGTATTGAGATGAGTACAAAATAAATGTTCTTTCTCTGACAGAGTGTTTTTTCGATAATTCAACTATTCAAATTACGTAGTTCTTGCACTTTTGATTTAATCGCATCTTCATTGACGAGATTTCGACTTCTATTTGTATAGCATCTATCGATGATGTTCGAAACACACTCAGAATTTTTCGTAATGCAGCGTTTTGCAGTTTACGAAATTCGACTAAGTAGCTTTTTTGATTATTTCATCATATTTCGACGTCATAATCGCTAATAGACGTGACACATGTCAGATATAACTGCTTTTCTGATTTGACATTTAATTCTCACTCACTATTCATTAATCTAAACAACGAGTGTAGCGTTCTTATGACTGTCGCGATTTTCGTTTGCACATGAACTTTGAAGTTGAGCTTTCGATTCAGTCAAACTTCTAATCATCGTACGCATGTCTTTGATTTTATGATCATGTTATTGAGTAGAATAATCATTTGATTGAGTGTCGTCTTATGACTTTCAAAGTGTATCAATTCAGATTTCGAGTCATCGAATTGCACTGCGTTGTTCTCAGCTCATGTGAAAGCGATTTTTGCTGCGTTTTTCAGCATTTTCACATTCTTGTCAATATTTCTTCCCTCAATGTATAACGTCACGTCGTCAATATAGCTGAGTGACTGTAAATTTTCGAACTTTGCGCGAATCTTTGAAAACAAGTATTGAATATAAATTAGAAATAAAATGAGCGAGATAGATGAGTCTTGTGATATTTCTGTGCTTATTTCCTTTGATTTCTGACGTTCATCGTCAAATGCTAAGTCAATAACTTGATTTTGTAAGAAACATTTTACTTAATTGATTAAATTGATCAATATTTTCAATTTAATCAATATTTTGACCAGCTGTTTCAACGCAACATAATCAAAGACTTCTTTGACATCTAGAAGTAGACAGATAAGCGTGTTTTCTCGACTTTTCATTATTTGCGCATCATGTACTAGGTTTAGTACTGCGTCTATAACTGATCTTTGTTTTCTGCCTTTCATTTGATCAAAATTCAGCAGCTTATCGTTAATTTCAGCTGTGTAAGACAGTTGCATTGCTATTATTTTTTCTGCTACTTTGTCTAAACAGTTTAGCAGTGTAATAATTCTGTATGTCTTCGAAATTGAATAATTCAACTTTTCTGATTTTTTTAGAATAATTCTCGTGCCTTCGCGTCATATCTTCGAATGATAGTTGTTTTCAATCAAATCTGAGTACATTAAATTGAAGATTTTCAATATAGTTTTGTACGCTTGCTGTATGATTGTGAATGACATATCATCTGATTCGAGTGCTTTTCTGAGTGCTGAGAAGTTAATAGCGTGCTTGATTTTCTCTTTGATAACTCTTGATCACTGTATACTTTCGTTCGATAGTAATTCTTCATTGATTTGAATTTTCAAAGATGATAAGTACATTGCTTTCAGAAATGCTTTGCACTTTTCATTGAATTCAATCTTCAATTCTTTTTGCGAGTTTTGTATTGAGAATAGCTTTTCGATTAAACGTGATTTAGTGAACTTGTATATACACAGAACGACAGCAACGTCTTTGCGCACGCGCTGCAACTAATATACGACATTCACACAGTCATTGCGAAGGCACGACTCAGCTTTTGCGCACATACACATCTGTGTGACGCAGTAAATCGATTGATTTCGGTTTTCAGACCGATTTACACGCAGCGCAATCACACACAGAGCAATAACAGCGCGTTATTCGCACGTTGAGCTTATATACGACATACACACATATACTGCGAAGACATGATTCAGCTTTTGCACATCTACACGTCTGCGTGATGCAGTAAATCAATCGATTTTTCGCTTTATCAGATCGATGTACATGCATCGCAATCACATACACTGCGAAGATACAACACAATCTTTGCTCATATACACAGAATGACAGCAACGTCTTTGTGCATACGCTGCAACTCATATACGTCACACACACATACATTACAAAGGCACGACTCAGCTTTTGCGCATCTACACGCTCGCATGATGCAGTAAATCGATCGATTTTTCGCATTATCAGATCGATCTACATGCATCGCAAGCACATACATTGCAAAGACATGACATAGTCTTTGCTCATATACACAGAACGACAGCAACGTCTCTGCGCATGTGTTGCAACTAATATACGACATTCACACAGTCATTGCAAAGACACGACTCAGCTTTTGTGCACATACACATTTGTGCAACGCAGTAAATCAATTAATTTCGATTTTCTGATCAATTTACATGCGTCGCAAATACATAGATCAAAGCTCATCTAGTTCATTCAGCTGAGTGATCATACAGCGAACTTGAAAGCTCACGTCGAAGTGATCAGCTTTCATCTACATAAATCAAAGCTCATTTAGTCTGCTTAACTAAATGATCAAACAGCGAACGAAAGCTCACGTCGAAATAATCAACTTTCATAATACATCAATTGATCGTTTAACTCGCTCAGCTAGATGATCAAATAGCAAATTCGAAAGCTCACGTCGAAGTGATCAGCTTTCACAATTTCAATTTGTTTATATGATTACTTGATTATATAAACATGTCATGCGCTCGTATGCGCACTCTGACGATCTGACTGCTTAATGAGAAGATATACAGCAGCGATTATGACTAGATTAAATGTAATTTAGCATACACACAGCGCTTCAGTGCTACTATTTAGATAAATAGCATCGTGTTTCATAGTTTTAGACTGCATAAGCATGTAAAACTTGAAGAAAAAAGAAAGAAAAAATTGCAAGCACGCTCAATGAGAGCACGACATATGTGAATCATTATTACGCTCAGACGATGAACGCAACAACATCATCAGATCTTCTGATCATGATGATTTAACATATGTCAGCATTTAGCAAAACATGCAAAGATAAATATGTTTATCAAAGATCATAAGTTCAATCATCAACGCAGCAGATGTAAGAAAAGCAGAAGAAGCAGATGTAATAAACATCACAGCAATGATGACGTGAAGAAGAATGTATACTTCAAGAAAATGAGCAGACTTTGCAAGCATGTTAGCATGATCTCAATAAGCGTGAATGCTGCTACTTATCATGATAGTGATGATGATGATGATGTTGATACTGCTATGTCATTCATGTTAACTTATAAGCTGATTTACATCACAACAATGTTGCAACAAAAGAAGCTCATATCATGAGCTGTGAGTTATGCAAGATATGCATAGCAGATTTCATGCTTCGTCAGTTCAAAAAAGCAGTACTCACGAAAAAGTATGCTGAGATGAGACAAGAAGAAAAGAAAGAAAGAAAGAAAGAAAGTAAAGCTGAAGAATTGATATTAACAATCTTGCACTAGTTCTGTTTATGCTTGTTAACATGATAAACTTACAACACTTTTACACAGATGTTAAAACGCTGAAGAAGTCATGATTATGCTATCAGCTACAAGAAAACAATATGATGTTATGAAGACTCAGAGATTGAGTCTTTAAGAAGAAATGCAGTTGTGAGAATGCATTTTATTGACTATGAATGATGTATATCTGCAAGTCTAACTTGCAAGATTAGATCAAAGAAGTTAATGAGTGAATAAAGATAATGACTTAATAGAAGATGAAAACTCTGCAAGCTTTTGCTTATGTTTCTTAATAATTAATTCTATCATCAATAGAATGCTATCTTATTATCTTTTACTATGCAGTTTCACGTAAAGAGATCTCATTGTCTCACAATTTATTTCTCTTCTCTAACTTCTTATATTTGAGATCGAGAATGATTAGTATATTCATTGTACAAAGACTGAGCTTTGAATCTTTTAATCACATCAACGTCTTGAGATAGATAATTGATCTCATCAGATCATCTGATCTTTGAAACATCAATGTTTCTGAAAGAAATCAAGCGTTTAAACGTTTATTTCTTAACAGTTTTAACATGATTCTGAATGATTCAATCATCATTTTGTGATTTCGATCAAATTTATTCTGATAAAAGAAGCTTCAGATGATGAATGACATTTCATACTTAAAATTGTACGAAATTAATTCAATCTTAACATTGATACTTGTTCTTGTCTTTTGATTGAATGTTTGATTGAACTCATTCTTGTGAATAACTTTCATCACTTACATAAAATATGATTCTGATGTTATTATCACTACAAAGTGTTCTTGTTCAAGTAAATCATGATGTTTGTGATTGAATAACAGCAATGTTAATTCAGTCAAAGTCATTCTATTATTGACTTTATCATCATCATATGTTAAATGATATCTTAAGATTATCTTTTTATGATTGACATCAATGCACATTCTTCATTCTTTGATTCAATTACGAATCAATGATTTAGAAATAAGAATCAAAACTGATTCATGCTCAAGAGTATGAATTCAGATTGTTGTCGTTGAGACATTTTCATATGAACATTCAAATGATTAAAGATTATTAAATGAGCATCGTGTTTCTTACTTTTAAGACGTGTTAACGATGCTTTTGATGAAATGTGTATGATCTTCAAGAGTTTTTTGTGTCAACATAATGATCTTCTTGACTATGTGAAATCAACGATTCAGCACGATGTGAGTAAAGATTATGAATGTCTAAAGTTTTAAAGAAGTTAAATCGCACTATTCATTATAATTAGAACGATTCATATTTTGTTGTATTTCATATTCATTTCTAAAATATCATCATAAGTCTTCAAATGATCTCTTTCTAACATTCAAAAGATGATATATAACTGATAATGAAATGAATTTCACTTCATTTCTGATATTACTTTGTCTGTGACTGTTGAACTATGCTGATTAAAACTCATCTGTAATCACTTGCAGCAGCGTCAAATTCAATCATCATTTAATTGCTTGCAAACTTTCAAGACAATAATGATCATCAATTTAATGCATCTTATTAGTTACAACTTACACAAAACACAGATGTCGTGATATACATTTATTCTTCATGATCAGAAAGTTTGAATCATCATTTTTCATCAAATCTTGTAAAATCTCGTCTGAATCACTCAACAACGACACAGAGCGTAATCACTGTGACTCAATATCATCATTATCATCAGTGATTGAATCATTACTATACTTCAAGTCTTCATCATTGAATTTCATGATTTTCTTCTTCTCATCTTTCTCTTTCTCTTGATTCAACTGTTTCTCTTCATTAAATACAATCATGTTTTCTTGATTGAAATTTAGAATTGAGAGTTGAGATGACGCAGTTTGTTTCTGCAATTGCACAGTGAAAATAACTTTTCTGCAATGATTTTAATGACTGTTCTTGATTACAACTCTTCAGAACATTTTATTGAAGATTGATGTTAATATTTTCTCTTACTTCGTTCAGATCACGTCGTTTTTCTCTGAATGCAAATGTTCATCTACAAACATTTGAAATCTTTGATAATTGAGATGAATGAGTTGACTGAGCTTCTTAATACTCTGTCTTGCAATCTCTTCTGTATAAAACATTGTTCATTGCTCATAAGCTCAAATCTTTAAGATCAGCAGTTTGAAGAGAATGAGCAACTGCAAATTGAAGAATCTCATCATCATCACGCTTGAAACTACAACAGAAGCTTCTCTTTTTGTGATTGATGAAAGCAACTGAATGTTCATCGACTCACTCTTTAAACGCTTGAGTGCATTGAAGATGCGCAGATTCATGACTCTGAGCATCATCATTCATTATTACTTTGATATCTGTCATTCGATTTGATCTGTGATAATTTTTCTAAGAATTGTAGCTAGTTTGATCTTTAAGATCTTGAATGTAAACTTTATTTTTGAATTCAACAGCTGTGCTTCTGTCATCTTCATCTGAATCTCATCTTGAACAACATTAAACTGTCATGATAAATTGACTTATAGAGATTAGATCAGAGACTAGAGTCAAAGACTGAGTTGAAGATCAGATTTGAGTTAGCTTTGAAACTTTATGACTTTGTCAAGACATTGTTTAAATTACGTCATATCTTTGACTTAATATGTCATGAATTATGTTGTGCTCGACTTGACAATGCTTGACAAACTTTCTATAGTCGATCGATTTTCTCAAGTTATCGAGAGCTTCTTGATAATTAGCTTTATCATAACATATACTCATTCTGTGTCTGCTTAGAATATCACATTGTCATATCACTCTTATAAATCTCATCTATTCATTTAATAAACTCAATCATCACACAAACTGAGCTTTCGTTCATTCAAATTCTTGCTGACAGATCTTGATGATCACATTAGTTAAAGAGTTGTCATATCAATGCTTTGATGACTGCGTTGAAAATTCAGCTAAAATCAAAGATATCTTGATATAAATTGACTCACTGCGCTTGAATGAAATTTTTCTACTGAGATTCACTTTCATCTTTGATGATATCAACTACTTGATGTCTGAAAAAAGCTGATGAAACTAGATTCAATAACATGATGAAATCTTTAAACATTGAGTACTATACGATGTTTTAATGAAAGATACAATATATTAGCTGATGATGTTGTAAAGAAGTTGCAAGAAGTGAGTGAGTAAAGAAGTTGCAACTTGCAAGATGTAAGTGAAATCAATCAACAATTCTAAAGTTAGAATTATGATGATTAAATTTGCTCTGCATACAATATGTCAAGCTACGAGACATGAAAACAGCAATGTTTAATATCACTTCTTTACTATGAGTTGTTCTTCATCATTTAGTTTGTCTGTTCATTGCAAGTCATTGAATGTAGTGAGTATGAAAGTGCAAGACAGAAGTGACTAATCTTCAGACTACATTACGCATTTAGTTTGCATGAAGAAGTGAGCAAAATATACGAGATAAGATAGAAAAGTTGAAGAGAATGAGTAAGATCATGCTTTTGAATAATCTTATATAATCTCTTTTAATTCTAGTGAAGATTATAATATCATTAGACTAGCATGTATTTTATCTGTTGCATTTCAATGTGTCGCATTTTCATATTTTACAAATTCTCATGAAACATTCAACTTGCGTCTTTGCTTGATAACAAAGTGCATGCAATTGCATAATTGATCATTGAAGAACTTTCTGTGCTCTTTTTTAGTTTTAGTGAAGATTATGATATCATTAAACTAGCAGATATTCTATTCATCATATTGTTAAACTAGCGACTGACAACAAGATTCATCTGTACGTGATGTCAACTACGAATCTTTTGATTCTATTCTGTGTTCAAATAGAAGTCAGAAGAGTCAAGAGATTTCAATTCAACGCAGTTTGAACAATGTTAGAATGTTGCGTGATCAGAAAAGTTATCATGCAGAGTTTTCACTCACGCAACAACACTTCTTTCTAACAGTCACAATCGATCTACGAAGAAAATTAATGACATGTCGATGTCAGTAAGAGATGAAAAGATACTACTAGTGAAAAAGACAACTCAGATGAAGAGTCTGCGAGTTGTGACTACAAGTGATCGAAGAATTTGCAACTTGTCAACTGCGTCAATATCGAAACATCTTCATCACATTGACAGTGTCATCGAGTAATTGATGAAAAGATATCAGATAGAATAGTTATTTCAAGTATTGAGAATCATGATTACAGTGCTTGAAGAAGTAGTGACTTGTCGATCATGCTGATATATTGAGAGAGCTTGAGCTCATCTTCTTTACTTGATGTCAAGTCATTCATTTGTTCATGTGAAAAATTGAGAGCTTAAGAAAACGATCAGAACGCATTCTCTTTCATTGATTAGAGTCAAACATCAAACGATTGCGATTGCACATTTATACTAACAATTCATTCAACGTCTACGTGACACAAGTCAAATCAAAAGAAGAAAAAAGTTACTCAATACAATCACATTCTATCTTTTCATCGTGTGTATCTTTCTTTCATCATATATTTCTCTGCTCAATGAATGACAATCATTGAGTAAGAGAACACAGCTCTACGTATGTTACAATCACGAGCATCATGAATGCAAAGAAAATGTCTTTCATCTTTGAATCAAGAATCGAATCGAGACATCGTTGTATAGAATATCATCAATGAAGAGCAAAGCAAAGACGATGCATCATAATCAAACAGTACAGACACTCTCATCAAGAGTTTACTTGAGCGTCACGCGTTGAATAAAAGCTATAGATTCATTACTTGATAACACAGCATCAATCTTATTGTTTCGACTGCGTGAAGCAGTTGTATAGATGACGAGTGATTTTCTTTCTCAGAGAGTTTTGTTCACTCAATATAAATAGCATAGAATCTCTCATGAGTCGAGTCTAAATCAATGTCACAAAAGTGTATAAATTACAATCAAACAATTGTTAAACTAGCATGTATTCTATTTATTGCATTTCAACATGTTGCATTTTCAGAATTTACTGTCTATCATGAAGTATTCAACTTGCACTGTCTTTGCTTAAGAATGAAATGTCTGTCATCTTAAAACAAATTGTTAAACTCTTTTAATGCTGACATACAACAAACTGCTACTATAAATATGTGATCAAGAATTCTATTTTTGTTCTATTTTAGTGCACGTTATAATAATGTTAGTTTAACACATTCTGTTCAAGAAATAGAATAAATCAACTTATAATCTCTTTTGAATCTTGCGTCGCAGCGTTGCTATGATTTCTTCAAAGATCTGAAATCGAAATTGATTTTCTCAAGATTCATGTTAAAAGTATCATAAATATTGACTTCAGATACTGAGTATAATATGAACAAGCGATTGAAAAGTCACATGCATTAGTTCGCAGTTTAGCAGACATTGCATGCTTGAAAGTATTGTTTATCTCATTGCTCAAGTATCATAATCATTTCTTAAAGATGAAACAGAATCACGTTTGTGTAATCTGTGAAAAGTTATATACGATAGTAAGAGATCTTGAACTACACGTCACATTCTGTTGAGTACAACGTAGAAAATTTAACAAAAAAATGTTTAAAAGAATGAATGATCAAGAACTTAACTTTGCTGATGATGAAGATGTCTAGAAAGAAGACAGAAACAACACATGAATCAGATGATTATATATCAAAGAAAGAGAAGATCTGAGTTGATGTGTCATTTGAGTCAGAAAAAAACAAATACTTTGAGACACAGATTGCTGAAACAATGATCAATAATTCAAATGAGAAGTTAAATTACTTTTCTTGAAGTTCTGATATTTTCTCATTCTTTTCATCAATCGACGTCAGAAGCTATATAAATATCATGAAAAAGAAGACAGAGAAGTTGCTCGATCATATTTCAAGACAAAGAAGATTCATAACTGATTCAGCAATGAACTCATTCATGAAGAAGAAGAATACATTCAATTGACTTTATTATTTCTTTGCATCAATGATGAACTATGCATTAGCTCATTGATTTCTTCATTTTAAATGTACTCAAGAATTCATCAATCACTTCTTTCAAGACAAAAAACTTAAGAAGATACATGATCTCTTGAGCTTCAAAAACGCGAAACAGCTATATCGATTGATAAACAACATTTCAAAAGACATTCTTGATGACAAGTGACTTTGATATTCTTTTGAAATCACGTTCAAAGTCATCAACGTATCAGCGAAGAAATACTACGTTGAATATCATAACATAATGTTGATCATACAATTTCTCATTGATAATTCATCTTTTGCAAACAAATTGACATATGCATCAATTCAACAGTACAACACAAATGAGAGTTGAATATACAGCGAAATGCATACTGCAAACTAATGATGACACAGACAGAATGATATTTCAACTGATGATATGATTGTTTCTGTGTTGCTTGAAACAGATAAAACTGTTTTAATTCAACATCATGATGATGTTACTGTGTGATCAATATATCTCACTATTGATAATTTGACTCAAAAGACTTGACGAAGTCAAATCAGTCTTGAAACTTTGCTATTGAGATTCATTTTGATAGTGAAAGAGATTGATAGAAAGACTAAGTTCAATATTTATCACATGACTATGACTAAAATTCTAAAGCGTAAGTCAAATCTTTCGTGATTATTTCAACAATGCTGAAGATGCTATAAATCATCACAGCATTGAAAACTTACACAATCGAGAGTGTTTCTCTACTATGCACAGATGATTTCACACGTCAGTGCTATTTTATACTTGAATCAATATTCGTAAACTATAAAAAGCAAGTACTTATTATTGAAGTCAAGACTAATCAACATTGTACACTTTGTACTGTATCTTTAAACAGACATCAGAAACTTTGCAAACATTGATTAAAGCAAATACATGAATATACACAGAGACTGATTTGAATTCAGCAAACTCAAGTAACTACAATTGAATAGAAAAGCATCAATGACAATGATAACATATTAAACGACATGTGAGTTCATGTAGCAGATAACTTTGCATGAAAACATCACTTCATTAACATTCACAATCTCATGATCTTTGATTCTTTGCATCAGCTGTACAAAGAATGAATTATGCAGCTGATAAGATATATAAAGAATCTGAACAATAAGCTATTAAAAGAAAATCTTGATTGAAAATAAAAGCAAGAAGATCAAATAATCACGAAGAATTTCTCAAGTCTGAATCAACTAAATCATAGATTTCAACTCATATCAGAATACTTAGATTTGAAGATGTTCAAGCATTATAGTATTGTTAAACAATGAAGCGATAATGAACAGAAGAACATAGCACATCAGATTATATTCATTATAGCTTTGATGTTCACAACGTATCAATTGACTGCAATGCATTGTGCTCATGCTATTATTGACTTTATTGTAATAGCTCGTTACACTTCTCATGACATGAAATTCTTGAAGTATCTTGATTATGCACTTTATTGCATTAACAAACTCAAAGATGTCTTTAAAGACTTACGCTCAAAGATTTCTCATAGAAAGACTGTAGATGAGAATGATGATGATAACGTTGATTTGAAGAAGCAACATTTCAATTTCTCTAAGTTTCATGTTATATCATACTATAAAGAGTTTATTGAGCTTTATGAAAGCATCAAAGATTTCAACATCGAGCATTTTGAAGCGATATATAAGTACTTAGTAAAGTGCTTCTATCAACTCATGAACAAAAAAAAGAGCTTTGAAATTCAGATTATGCAACACAATACTTGATTAATCAACATGTTGATTCTTGAAGATATGATAAAACATCAAAAATTCAGAAAGATATCAATTGCAAAAGACAGATTGCAAATGCAAGTTATTGCTTCAAGCAAACACATTAAGTTGAACAAGCTGAGCTGTTTATTCACTTCATATAAGTCATTTCGCATGAAGACTACTGAACTATCAATGAAATTGAAAATGTGACGACATGCAATGAGTGTTATAAAACACATGAAAATCGATGATTTTGTGAACTGTCTGACTGTTTTCATTAGAGAGAATCAAAATAAAATAAACAATCTTTGCAGAAGCGATACATAAGTGAATATTCAAAAGAATGACTCAGTCTGAGCTGAAAAGTACTTCATCGCATTACTGACTTTCTTGATCACATGAAAGCATATCGACAAAGATGCTGATGATCTTGAAAAATTGAAAAAGAAATACGTTCGCTGTTCATCAAACTGACAAAGTCGAAATTATTGACAACAAGATCACATATAAATGCAGAAACATCAAGATGAACAACATCAAGCAATGATGTTAAGATCATTGAATGAGAAGATATTTAATTATCTGAATTTGATTGTGACAGTTTTGAATCATAAGAGACTAAACTTAAATAAATCAAGCGTCTATATTGAGATCTTGATCAAATGTCTCAGAAAACAACATCAAGAACTTTTGCATGAGATTTATGACATGATTGAGATGAAGAATTGATTGATTAATCTGATCAGAAACTCTTGAAAACTCAAAACTCATTGATTTTACTAACTGATAAATGTTATATGAAGCGCTCATGTGATGTTCATGAATGAGAATATGAGTATTTACTACGTAAATAACTACATTGACTGAAATCAGTACAACACACTATATGATGAAGATTTTCTGAAGAAAAGACGTCAGAAGATGAACGAACTTGATAAAATAGTGACATGATAACAGACAATTATCACATGAAGAGTGACTAAATTTAAAGCATGTTTTTGAGCGACGAATTTGAAGTGACACTGCTTTCATATCAAGAAATAATGATGTCTTGATCAAACATACAATTCATCATTAATCATTGAGTGAAACAGATGATGATGCTCATAAATAGACTGCTACATTGAAACTGACTCATCAGATCAACAATGATCAGTGCAGCAATGAATGAAAAGATTTATCTATGTTAAACTATCACATACTCAACGATTGATTGAAGATTAAAACATGTTAGTTTAATCGCTGCTCATTATGAGAGTGAAATCAAGAGTGAATGAAAAGATTTATTTATGTTAGACTATCACATACTCAACAATTGATTGAAGATTAAAACATGTTAGTTTAATCACTGTCTATTATGAGAATGAAATTGAAAGACAGTGAATGAAAAGATTTAATCTACATTAAACTATCACATACTTAAGTATTGATTGAAGATTAAAATATGTTAGTTTAATCGCTGCTCAATATGAGAATGAAACTGAGAGTAGTTCAATATTTGATAATATGTTTACGATTGAATCATAGTAATTGTAGTAGAAGAATATATGTATGATAGTAGATGAATGATACTCATCATATACATAGCAAGTACTTCATAATGAGATAAATACTACTTCATGTAAGTACACTATGAGTTATAATCTCAGTATTTTTTCTCTTGACAAATCAGATTGATTTGAATATTTAAGAGCATACTATAAGAATTTCTGTTGAATCGTTAGATTAATATGATGAAGTAAGATATACAGTAAACATTATTCAGTTCATTCTTTTCTTTATTACAAGTTGAGTTTTTTCATCGTTTTAACACATGAGTATTTTGTTCATCTCATTTCTTGATAATCATGATAATACTCATTTGAAAGATCGATTTAAAGCAGAGCAATGCTTCATCAAGAGTTTTCATTTTCAAGTTAAAGAAATCACATAAATGCTCGATTCATTCTTAAGCAGTACTTTATCAAGAAAGATCAAAGCATCATCATTCAACAATTATTGAGACTGCTTTCTGAAATATTTGAACGCAGATCAATCATGAGAAGCAAGACAAGAAACATCAATTCATCTGAAATGAAGTTTAAACATCAGCTTATGTTCAGTCTGCATCTTTTGCTTCGTCTTGTTGTTGCAAATATTTAAAAGAATTTGTTGTGTAGTTTGTTTCATCTCTTGTTAGAATTCTTTTAAGTGCGCGTTTTTAATTGATCATTCTTGATTCAATGTCAACATAAGTGTTGTGTAGATTAGATGTTTCATGCAATTTTAAAAGAGTTGATGTGTTCATTCTGTGTTGAACAAATGAGCTAAAGCATCATCGACAAATCTTTTCAATCTGTTGAAAAGATAGATTTCAAGACGTTGCAAGAGAAGATCATTAAATCATTCAAGAGATGCATGATAAGTATGCATTGATGTGAAAGATGTGAATTCTGATTCAAGAATACATGTACTTGACTGCAATGTAATAGAAAGTGATGATTTGAAGTAGTAAAGAAGTACTTAAGATAAACAAAAAAGACGCGCGAAATCAGAAAGTCAACTAATTAAACTATTCTATCAATATTTAATTACTATCATTGAACATTTGACAATGTGAATCATGATGAACAGATGATAACTCAAGATTAATGACGTAATTTAGTGATGTTTGATTGAATCTTCGATTTAATTATCTGTTAACGACTGTCAATGATGTCAAAATGATGATTAGCTGCGAGTGATTAACTAATTAGCACTTGAGAATTTGTCAATGTGACTACAGTGTTCAAAGAAGTAGTGACTCATCAATCACGCTGATATATTGAAAGAACTTGAACTCATCTTCTTTACTTGACATCAAGTCATACATTTATCTACATGAAAGATTAAGAGCTTATGAGAACAATCAGAATGCATTCTTTACTATTGATCAGAGTCATGCATCAAACGATCGCAATCGCACATTTATACTAACAATCTATTCAACGTCTACATGACACAAGTCAAATCAAAAGCAAAATAGAATTATCTAATACAATTGCACTCTATCTTCTCATCATATGCATCTTTCTTTCATTATATATTTCTTTGCTTAATGAATGACAATCATTAAGTGAGAATTTTTTCTTCTTCTTCAAGTTTTACATGCTTATGCAGTTTAAGACTATGAAACATGATGCTATTTACTTAAATAGTAGCATTGAAGCGCTGTATGTATGCTAAATTACATGTAATCTAGTCATAATCATTGTTGTATATCTTCTCATTGAGCAGTCAAATCATTAATGTGCGCATATGAGCATGTGACATGTTTATATAATTAAGTAATCATATAAATAAATTGAAATTATGAAAGCTAATCACTTCAACATGAGCTTTCAAATTTGCTGTTTGATCATTTAGCTGAGTGAACTAAATGAGCAATCGATGTGTTGTGAAAGTTGATCACTTTGACGTGAGCTTTCATTCATTGTTTAATCATTTAGTTAAATAGACTAGATGAACTTTAAATTGTTTGTAAGCATCATAATACAATGCTTGATCTGTGTATTGTGAAAGCTGATCACTTCAATGTAAGTTTTTAAATTTGCTGTTTGATCATTTAACTGAGTGAGCTAAATGAGCAATCAATGTATTGTGAAAGTTGATCACTTTAACGTGAACTTTCGTTCACTGTTTGATCATTTAGTTAATTAGATTAAATGAGCTTTGAATTGTTTGTGAGCATCATGATGCAATGCTCGATCTGTGTATTGTGAAAGTTAATCACTTTAATGTAAGCTTTTGAGTTTGCTGTTTGATCATTTAGCTAAACGAGTTAAATGAGTGATTGATATATTGTGAAAGTTGATTACTTTAACGTGAGCTTTCGTTCACTGTTTAATCATTTAGTTGAGCAGATTAAATGAGCTTTGAATTGTTTATAAGCATTGCAATGCAATGCTTAATCTGTGTATTGTGAAAGCTGATCACTTCAACGTGAACTTTCAAATTTGCTGTTTGATCATTTAGCTGAACGAGTTAAATGAGTGATTGATATATTGTGAAAGTTGATTACTTTAACGTGAGCTTTCGTTCACTGTTTAATCATTTAGTTGAGCAGATTAAATGAGCTTTGAATTGTTTATAAACATCATGATGCAATGCTTGATTTGTGTATTGTGAAAGCTGATCACTTCAATGTAAGCTTCTGAATTTGCTGTTTGATCATCTAGCTGAGCGAGTTAAATGAGCAATCAATGTATTGTAAAAAAAACATTCAACATCAATCTCTTTTAACAATAGAACATCATTAACATGATGCTTACGCTTCATTCTAATCATCAGAGACAAATGATGAGCATTGTCAATATGATGTCAGCAAGTGAGCGAGAAGTGAGTATTGCTATCTCGCAGAAGAATTCAATCAAGACGAAGAATATACATGAGAAATTGAACAAGCTGCGAGTACTTTATGAGTTCAACGAACGTAGAAATAACGAGCTGATGCTCTGAGAGAAGATGAAAAGATTGACAGAGATGATAGAAAAGCTGATACGTCAATGCGTCGCTGCGTCAACTGTCAATTGATGCATGAAGAATCAGTTGAAAAGATTGAAAAAGATAATGAGCAGACTTGAAAAGAAGTTTGTGAAGAAGAAGAGACATGTTGATAACTGAGCGAAGAGAGCAAACGAGAAGTCAACAATGTCGTTTGAGAATCATCTTGTTCTCAGCATCGACGTTGTGTCATCAGTGCAAAATCATTGCAAGAAATTCGAGATTAAAATCTTCATTAAAGAGAAAGAGAAGATCAAGAAAATCATGATGATAACAACAGAGAACATAGTGAGATGAGCGAGAGAGATTGACGTCAACAAGATGCTATCAATGCGCAAGAACATAAAACTTATGAAAAGATGATCAAATTTACTGATATTTCAAGTCAAGATGAAAGACAGTAAGAGAATACTGAAGAAAAACGATTTTTGAATCAAAGAGATTTCATTGAACGCAAGTTTGCATGAAGTCAGTTTCAAGATAGTGATACATGAAATTAGAAATGAAGAAATGTCTAAAAACATAAAGAAGAAGAGAACGAAAGCACTCATCAAGATCAATAAAGACATACACTTGAAAATGATGATTGAGAAAGTCAAGTGATTCACAAAGAATAGTGAACAGAAGAAATATGTCTCGCTGATGATACACGTAATCAATGCTGAGATTATGAACAAGCTAATTGACGAGAAAGTATATCATAAGATTGACATAAAAATTATTCAGTTCTATGATTCAAGTTGTAGAATACATCAATGTTTAAAGTATTAAGACTATGATCATAAAACATATGAATGCAAAAACAAGCAAAGATGCATTTACTGCATGCTAAATCATCGCTTAAAGCATTGTTTTCATAAACAGACTTAAAACATGTGAAAATGTGAAATGTGTTAAAGTACATACAGAGTCTTTGATTCTCAATGTCATAAACGACAGATTGAAAAAGAGAGAATAAAGAAAGTCACGAAACACAGATCTTTATATCACGTTGTACGAAAGCAAAGAGAACTCAAAGCGATGACATCAAAGATGTTCATAAAGACATTTATCAGTCTGAGATTGCTGATAAACAATGACTTAAAGAGAAAACAGAAATGCTCAACAAATGAAAGTTGTCTGCTCAGCATAATCATTACATTTGAAAACATTATATTGAATCATCTAGTTAAGAAGTCAAAAACAAATGAGTTGAAGTCAACATTAATCACATTAATTTTAATATCATATATCATCTTCTTTTGAAGATTTTACAAAAGAAGTAAGCACATTGCAGATGCTCAAGAGAACATCAAACAGCTTTGAATGTAAACTTTAATGTCTCAGCAAAAGAAGCTTTAAATATTACAGTACAACGTTCACAAGTTTAGAGAAAAGATGATGATAATGCTACTACATGAGAAAAAAATAAAGAATTATGACATTTTGATTCTTCAAGAACTTTGATGATTTGATGAGAATTTCAGAACGTACTGCTCAGCAACTGTTGATTTCACGCTGAAGAATAACGAAAGTAGAATCTGTTTCTACATAAACAAAAGAATTGACAGCAACATTTGACACTTAACATGACACTTTAAAGATGTAAACATAATTACATTACAAACATTAACAGATGATACATAGATGACTCAGAAAGTTATACACATTCATGAAGCATACAATTCATCATTCAGAAATCATGAAGTTATTCATGAAAAAGAAAGTCTTTCAGACATCGAAAAGATGTTACACATGTCGAAAGAATGCATTCTTGTAAAAGACTTCAATCTGCATCATCTCACATGAAAGAGATCATTCTACTCAAGACAACATTTATTGTCAAATGATTTAATTGAAATGATCACAAATGTTGATGCATTACTGACGTTATCTCAAGACATGATTACGAGAAATTATCAGAAATCTCAAATGACAATAGATTTGATTTTCACGACAAATGACATTATGAATTGATTAATATGATGCAAAATCAATGAAGAAATGAAAAACTTTTCAGATCATTTATTGATACAGATAATTATAGATTTCAAAGTCTGCAAAGAGTCAGCGTGAAAATCGCGTTGCAACTGAAAGACAATGAATGAAGAGAAATTCATTAATACTTTGAAAGAACAAATGTTGAAATCACTGTTGAATCATGAGATGAGACGTTGATGCATAAATGAATACACTAAGCAATTGCTGAATGCATTGAAGAAAATCATTGAGATTTTCACTCTCTGAGCAAGATCACACGAAATGATCAAAGCAAAATGAACGAAGAAGTATATGAAGATCATCAAAAGCATGCAACGAATGAGAAGAAGCTGTTGAATTATCAATGACTGAACAGAGTACATTCAAGCATGTGACAAGAAGAGCAAGATCATCAGAAAACAGAAATGCAGTGAATATCAAAAGATCATGCAGAACGTTGAACAATTCTCGAGAGAACTGTTTAAAACTGCAAAATGAGTAAGAAATGCAGTCGCAGACACATTGATTCAAGCGACAATTCTCTCTCTGATCAAGTCAGAGTGCTTCAACATTGCTACAACAGCATAAAATAAGATGAAGATGATGTTTCAGACTCACTTTTCATCATTTTCAGAGATTCTCATGCTAAATACAGAAGACTTTAAGTACTCGCTCTTGATTGAGAATGACATTTTGCTAATGCATTGCAAGATTAAGAGAGTCATCTACAAGATGATGCTCAACAAAACTTTAAAACACACAGAATATACAAATAAAATAATGTGCAAACTCATTGATGATACATCAGAACAAATACACTTTCTTTTTGAAAGATGTTTGCAGAAGAAAATACAATCAACTCAGTTCAAGAGCGTAATCACAATAGTGATGTGAAAGTCAGACAAGAAGAACTACTTTAATGCAAAGATATATAAATCAATTGTGCTACTTAACATGTTGAGCAAGATATTGAAGTTCATCATAGAAGCGTGTGACTTGATATCAAACATTCAAATGAAAGTTTACAAACACAGATCAACAAATATGACTTTGCAACTGATTATAGAAAAGATACATATTGTATGAAGTGACATAAGAAGAAAAGTAGTCTCACTGCTGAGTCTGAATGAGAAGAATGCGTTCAACAATGTAACACATAGCAGACTTTTGCATGATATAAAAAAAAGAAAAGTTTTCAAACTGCTTCTTGAATTTGTGAAGAACTTTCTGAGAAATCGACGCATCACGATCACAATCAATGATTACACGACGATGAAATGCAGCATGAACATTAATATATCACAAGACTCTTTGCTATCATCAATATTATATTTGTTTTACAACGTGAACTTGCTAAAAGCATGTGATGACATTAAATTAAAAACAAGCTTCACAGATTTTATAAATGATATCAATATTTTAATTTATGAAGAGTTCATGAAGCGTAATTGCAGAGTTCTTAGCGAAATCTATGATAGATGCAAACAGTGATCAAAAATGCACAGCATCAAGTTTTCAAAGACAAAGCATGAGCTGATTCACTTTACAAGAATCTTTAAGTAATTCAATATGAACATCGATGTAAAGCTGATGAAATATCAGATTGATTCAAAATCAAATATCAGAGTTTTGAGAGTTCAATTGAACTTCAAGCTGAAATGAATGATTCACATGCATCATGTCAAAGCAAAACTAGTGATTAAACAAAAGATCATGCAAACAATCATTGAGTCTACTTGAAGCTCATCAATGATGACGAGAAAGCAAATATACTTCGCGATGATGTGCTCTCTGCTTAGTCACGAAGTCATCATATGATACATGTCACAGAGAGTGAAGAGTCATTGAAAAGATCTGAACATTAAGCTGAAATCAGTACAAGAAAGAGCATTATGACAAATCATTGATATTTATTGTGTAACATCAACAAAGATTCTACAGATAGAAATAAACACAGCATCAATAAATATTCATTTACGAAAGTTGATATAAAAGTCAATAATGAATATGAACTCTTGAAAATCAGATGAAGTTATTAAGACAATGATGTGTTAAATTCGTAATAACTTGATACTCAAAAGAGATTGAAAATCAAAGCTGCATAAGATGTCTTTGCAGCTGAAGCAAAAGTGAATGAAAGAAACACTTGAACAGATGAAGATGAAGTGAAGTCATTTCTACATGATGATTTTCTGATCAGAGTCATTGAGAATAGTTATAGTTGCAAACAAGAAAATGTCAATAAGTCAACATTATCTTGACATATTTACGTTGAAGCAAAGAGTTTACTTGAATGATAGCAACAATAGAAAGAATGTTATTATGATTGCAATGAGAATTAACTGAGAGTTAAATAAAAGATTAAGAAGATCGACTTTAATCATTACTTATCATGAAGAACTGAAAGAATTGATTGCAAGAGTGAAACATCTTGCAGATGTAGCAACAGAGAATCGAAAATGTCATGAAAAGATATATAAAGTATACAGTGATAATCAGACTTCTTTGAAAACAGTGAAAGCTATGATATCAACAAAAGATCAAACACGTCTGCAACAAGTTCAGATTATGCATGAGAGCATTCAATTTTAAGAAGTCATGCTGAAGTTACATTGAATGATGAAACATGCAGAAATACTTGAAAATGAAGTGATGAATAAAATGATTGATGATGCACATGATTTGTCTTTATTGCTGACTAAGTGTCAACGCACTGAAGTGATGATGAGATTGATGCTTATACAGAAATAAATTAAATAAACATGAAGAGTAGTTTGAAAAAAGAGATTCAACACAGTTCAATTTTGATATTTGACATCAGAGATAACACATTAACATTTGTGACTGCACAAAAATCATGCAAAGTCTTACAGCGCATTATTGACACAGCTACATATGAGAAAAATTGACTTCAATCAATTTCTACATGATAGACGAGTACTTAATGTTGTTATGATGACATGCAAGTGTGACAGAGATCAAATGTCAATCAAGCATGTTTTATTAACATGTTTCAGATGAAAAGTAGAATGAAAAGTAATGCAATAAGAAGAAAACATCACGAACTTGAGAAAGTTCTTAGAAATCATGAGTGCAGCAACGATGATCATTTGAATGATACTCTCAATGAGCATACTGAATCAATTTCAAGCTGTGACATCATTGAAAAATCAGATGAAAGAGAGAAAAAATAGAAAAGAAATAAACTCATAAAGTTCTTGCATTGAAAACAGTTATAGTATAAAGTGCAGAAAGAAGCAATTTTTGATGCGAAAAGAGCGCTGTGCTAGCGCAGCGCTCGCTACAGTATATAGAATCTCACATAAATTCATAATAAGTGTTGAATTGAGTAAGAATTAAAAAAAATTGTATTGTGAAAGTTGATCACTTTAACGTAGCTTTCATTTCCTGTTTGATCATTTAGTTGAGCACATTAAATGAGCTTTAAGTTGTTTGTGAACATCATGATGTAATGCTCAATTTGTGTATTGTGAAAGCTGATTACTTTAACGTGAGCTTTTGTTTGCTGTTTAACCACATGATCATTTGATCATGTGATCTTGTTGTTTGTAAACATCATCATGCAATGCTTGATCTGTGTATGTGAGCATAACATGCACATATCGCGCTGTTACTGCTTTGTTAATGAGATTGTTCAGCTTTTTTGACAAGCATAGCTTACAAAAGATTCGTAGTCAGCATCTTGTACAGATAAATCTCGTTGTCGATCTCATTGAGTGAGAGAATGCAGTTTTCAACATTACAATCATGAGCATCATGAATGCAAAGAAAACATCTTTCATCTTTGAATCAAGAATTAAATCAAAACATTATTTATATAAAATATCATCAATGAAGAGCAAAGCAAAGATGATGCATCATAATCAAACAGCACAGACATTCTCATCAAGAGTTTACTTAAGCATCACATGTTAAATAGAAGCTATAAATTTATTATTGATAATATAGTGTCAATTTTATTGTTTCAATGATGTGAAGTCATCATGTAGTTGACGAGCGATTTTCTTTCTCAAAGAGTTTTGTTCATTCAATATATATAGCATAGTTTCTCTCATGAATTGAGTCTAAATCAATATCATAAGAATGTATAAATTACAATTATGATTACAATTATAATTATAATTATATTAATAGTTTTTAATTTAATCTTTAACATTATGAAAGATTTATACTTTCTGCAACATTTTCATATATTGAAATCTTATTTAATTATTCTTTTGCTTAATTGCTTAAATGAAGTTATTTTACAATTTCTTGATTAATGATAAGCATGCTGTTAAACAGTTCACTCAAAGTATGATTGAAAATTTAGTTAAAATCTTTCGTGTAATGCAAGAGCTTTAAAATTAAGTTTGATGACATGATATTATTATTTCATTCTCATTCATAATTTTCAATACTTCATTTTATTTAAAATTGAATTCTCAATGAAAATAATCACAACGCGTGCAAAGCAAATTTTTGAAAAGAGCAATACAATCAAGACAAAATGAATCTAGAAGATGAATAAATGATGATGAATTGCATGAACTGCAGCAATGTTGATTCAGAAACAATTGCAAGTAATGTTGACTTGTCATGAAGAAACAGCAACGTGAGATTGAAAAGTTTACACAATGACAAGAAGTATGTTGTTAACATCATGAATCTTCTAATATAAATATTAATATTAAAGAAAGAGAAAAGCAAAGATCATTCATGAAAAGAAGTAGCAATGAAGCTGATGCAACGTCTTTGAAATGATTCAGAAGAAAAAAACAATGAGAATTAGAACATTTTTTTTAATTCTTACTCAATTCAACACTCATTATGAGTCTATGCAAGATTTTATATACTGTAGCGAGCGCTGTGCTAACGCAGCGCTCTTTTCACATCAAAAATCGCTTCTTTCTGCGCTTTATATTATAACTATTCTCAATGCAAGAACTTTATGAGTCTGTTTCTTCTTTATTTTCTTTCTCTTTCATTTGATTCTTCAATGACATTACAGCTTGAAATTAATTCAGTATGCTCATTGAAAGTATCATTTAAATGATCATCATTGCTGCGCTCATGATTTCTAAGAGCTTTCTCAAGTTTGTGATGTTCTCTTCTCATTGCCTTGCTTTTTATTCTACTTTTCATCTGAAACATGTTAATAAAACATGCTTGATTGACATTTAATTTCTGTTGCACTTGCACGTCATCATAGCAACATTGAGTACTCATCTCTCATGTAGAAATTGATTGAAGTCAATTTTTCTCATGCATAACTGCATCAATAATATGCTGTGAGACTTTGCATGACTTTTGTGCAGTTGCAAATGTTAATGTGTCATCTTTGATGTCAAATATTGAAAATGAGCTGCGTTGAATTTCTCTTTTTAAACTATTCTTCATGTTTATTTGATCTGTTTCTGTATGAGCATCAATCTTGTTATCACTTCAATGCGTTGATGCTCAGTCAGTAATAGAAATAAATCATGTGCATCATCAATCATTTTATTCATCACTTCATTTTCAAGTATTTCTGCATGTTTCATCATTTAATGTAACTTCAGCATGACTTCTTAAAATTGAATGCTCTCATGTGCAATCTGAACTCATTGCAAACATGTTTGATCTTTTGTTGATATTATAGCTTTCACTGTTTTCAAAGAAGTTTGATTATCATTGTATACTTTGTATATCTTTTCATGATACTTTCGATTCTTTATTGCTACATCTGCAAGATGTTTCATCTTCATGATCAATTCTTTCAGTTCTTCATGATGAGTAATGATTAAAGTCAATTCTCTCAATCTCTTATTTAACTTTCAGTTAATTCTCATTGCAATCATTGTAACATCTTTTTTACTGTTGTTATCATTCAAGTAAACTCTTTGCTTTGATGCAAATGTGTCAAGATGATGTTGATTTATTGACATTTTCTTGTTTGCAACTATAACTACTTTTGATGACTTTGATCAGAAAGTTATTATGTAAAAATGACTTTGCTTCATCTTCATCTATTTAAATGTTTCTTTCATTCACTTTTGCTTCAGCTGCAAAGACATTTTATGCAACTTTGATTTTCAATCTTTTTTAAGTATCAAGTCATTGCAAATTCGACGTATTATCATCTCAATAACTTCATCTGATTTTCAAGAGTTTATATTCATTATTGACTTTTGTATCAACTTTCATAGATGAATATTTATCAATGCTGTATTTATTTCTATCTGTAGAATCTCTGTTGATATCATATGATAAATGTTAATGATTTGTCACAATGCTCTTTCTTGTACTCATCTCAGCTTGATGTTCAGATTTTTTTGATGATTCTTCACTCTCTGTGACATGTATCATATGATGACTTTGTGACTAAGCAGAAAGTGTGTCATCACGAAGTATATTTGCTTTTTTGTTGTCATTGATGAGTCTCAAGTAAACTCAATGATTGTCTGCATGATCTTTTGTTTAATCACTAGTTTTGCTTCAACATTATGTATGATGAATCACTCATTTTAGCTTGAAGTTCAGTTGAACTCTCAAAACTCTGATATTTGATTTCAAGTCAATCTGATGTTTCATCAACTTTACATTAATGTTCATATTAAATCACTTAAAGATTCTTGTAAAGTGAATCAACTTATGCTTTGTCTTTAAAAACTTGATGTTGTACATTTTTGATCACTGTTTGCATCTATCATAGATCTCATTAAGAACTCTGCAATTGCACTTCATGAACTCTTCATATAAAAGAGTTCATTTAGCACTCAACTAAATCTAGCAGTCGTCAGACTCTATAAAGCTGAAAATTCAAATTTTACTTTTTATTGCTTCAAACAATTCATTTTAAATGAACAACGTAGCTAATAGAATCTCTTTGAGACTCTTCTGATACACATGTCTTGCTCTGATTGATCAGTTGTAAATATTACGTTATTTCTTTGCTTTTACTTCTGCTTCTGCTTCTGCTTCAGCTGTCTGACTCGTAGCTTAACTATCAGCTGCTTCTGCTTCTGCTTCAGCTTCTGCTTCAGCTTCTGCTTCTGCTTCTGCTTCTGCTTCTGCTTCAGCTGTCTGACTCGTAGCTTAACTATCAGCTGCTTCTTCTTCTTTTGTCTAAAGCTTGCTGTCATTGATGTCAAAGTGAAGAGCTCGAGATTTAGATGTAATAAATCATTGATCTTTCTATTTCACATCTTTGTCTGTTGAGCTGAGATCACGACAGCTTGTTTTCAAGTAGAAGAAGATTTTGAAGTAAAGAGCTCAGAATCTAAACGTAGTAGAGAATTGATCTTCTTTTGTCATATCTTTGTTCGTTGATTCTCTTTTCTTTTATCAACAATCTCTTAATTCATGACTTTTGCAGTATCATAATTACTCTCAATTCGATTGATTTTTTTCTTCTTTCTTCTATTGAGCTCAAGAAGTTTCTGATTAGTGACGTTCTGAATAGTAGATTTCGTCATTGCTTATATTGCTGCTTTATTCATCTTTTCAAGAATCTGATCAGAAATTGTTCTCTTTATTGCTTGTTTAACAAGCTGCTGTACTTGAGAAGTATTTGCAAATGTTAGAACGACTTCTAAATCGTCTTTGAAATCGATGTATGTGACTATAGTCTTGAAAGACGTAGTTGAATGAATGACTATGTTGTACTGCTGTGATTGCTTCGATTTCTTAAAAGAAAAGTGCTGAAGTACTAATGCTGAATTGAACGAAAGAAGATCTGTTTCTGTTCATGTTTTTCTGATATTCAGTGATGTAATTGCTTCATGTCGAACCTGTTGATATATCTCTAGAAAGTTCGTTTTATTGATTGAATAGCTGATCTCAAGTCGAGTAATTCGCTGAACATGAGACTTGTATGCAGTAGTTAATAAAGCAAAGATCTCAACATCTAGTGATTGAAGCAGATGAGTGATGTGAGTTGAAAGACACAGTAGAATGATCTTCTGACTGACGCAATAGTCAATCATCTGAGTAGTGATATGAGAAGCATGATCATCGATTAATAGCATTTGTTATTCATCTTTCTAACGAATTTTAGTTTCTGAATCAAAGCATTTTCGAATTCAGACTAGACTCAATTCGTTGTCGATTCAGTCATTCTTGCTCACAGCAATATGATCTTCTTTGAGTACTTCGTATCAAATCTTCTGCTGTACTTTTTCTTTGAAGATAATTCACGACTTCAAGACTCTTTCATTCATAGATATATACTCAATCAATGAGACTCACTCTCGATTGTCACATTGAGTCATATGAGTCTTCTTTTCATACTTGAAAATCATGATTCGAAGCTTAGCAATAATCTTCTGCATGAATCTCTTTTCATTCATGTTGTAGATATCTTCTATCTCTATTTCATGCTCTTCTTTCAAACTTTGAAAAAGATTGAATCAGTCAGCTAAAATATCGTGATTCTGAGTCATAGCACGCTCTTTATCAAGCGAAGAAACGTATGCTGTTTTGATTTGCGAATGACGTTTTAGAAACTTCTGAGATCAATTGATTTCAACTGACTTATTGTCTCTCTTTTTAATTAGTAGTTCTGTGATTATTGAACGTACTTGCTTCACACGAGAAGATCAGTTTCAAGTCTGAAGACGTAGAATTCAAATACATATAGCTTTTTCTTCTTCAAAACTAAGTCTTTGAAAGTGCTGATTGCATACAGAAGCAGTCTTTCGATCATTGATTCAATTCATAAAAGTGCTTCTAAATATTTCATATTGACGAGCGAGTTTTGCTTTGAAAGAATTTTCGTTAACTGCTGAAGTCTCATTTCAATGAGCAAAAGCAAGCATTATGCACTCTTTCTGTGAAAGTTCTATATCTTTCAAAGGTATGAAGAACATAGAGAGAGTGAAAAAAGTGACTGTCATTGTTTTGCTGATATGTTGAAGAATTGCAGCAATAAAATATGAAATGTGAATTTTCAGCTCTATAGAGTCTGACGATTGCTAGATTTAGTCGAGTGCTAGATGAATTCTTCTATTAAAATATTAATGTCATTTATGAAATCTGTGAAGCTTGTTCTCAATCTGATGTCATCACATGCTTTTAGTAAGTTCATGTTGTAAAACAAATATAATATTGATGATAGTGAAGAGTCTTGTGATATGTTAACATTCACGCTGCGTTTCATCATCATGTAATCATCGATTGTGATCATGATGTATTGATTTCTCAGAAAGTTCTTCACAAATTCAAGAAGCAGTCTGAGAACTTTTCTTTTTTTCATCTTATGCAAAAGTTTGCTATGTGCTACATTGTCAAATGCACTCTTCTCATTCAGACTTAATAATGAGACTACTTTTCTTCTTATATTACTTCATACAATGTATATCTTTTTTGTAATCAGTTGCAGAATCATATTTGATGATTTGTATTTATGAATCTTCATTTGAGTGTTTGATATTGAGTTGCATGCTTCTATAATGTTTTGCAGACGTTCAAATATGATGAATTTCAGTATCTTGCTTAGCATGTCAAGTAGCACAATTGATTTATATATTTTTGCATTAAAGTAGTTTTTCTTGTTTGACTTTTGCATCATTATTGTGATCATGCTCTTGAACTGAGTTGACTGTATTTTCTTCTGCAAACATCTTTCAAAAAGAGAGCATATTTGTTCTGATGCATCATTAATGAATCTGCGCATTATTCTATTTATGTATTTTGTGTATCTTGAAGTTTTGTCAAGCATCATCTTGTAGATGACTCTCTTAATTTTGTGATACATCAACGAAGCATTATTCTCAATCGAGAGCGAATACTTGAAGTTTTCTGTGTTCAGCATGAGAATCTCTGAAAATGATGAAAAGTGAGTTTGAAACATCATTTTCATCTTATTCTGCACTGTCATAGTGATGTTGAAGCACTCTGACTTGATCAGAGAAGAAATTGTCGTTTAAATCAGTGTGTCTGCAACTGCATTTCTTACTCATTTCGCAGTTTTAAACAGTTCTCTTGAGAATTGTTTAACGTTCTGCATAATCTTTTGATATTCATTGTGTTTCTGTTTTCTGATAATCTTGCTCTTTTTGTCATATGCTCAAATGTACTCTGTTCAATTATTGATGATTCAACAACTTCTTCTCATTTGTCACATGCTTTTAATAATCTTCATACACTTCTTCGTTCATTCTGCTTTGATTATTTCATGTAATCTCACTCAGAAAGTAGAAATCTTGATGATCTTCTTCAATGCATTCAGCAATTGCTTAGTGTACTCATTTATGCGCTAACGTTTCATTTCATGATTTAACAATGATTTCAACATTTGTTCTTTCAAAGTATTAATGAATTTCTCTTTATTTATTGTTTTTCAATTATGACGCGATTTTCGCGCTGATTTTTTGCAGACTCTGAAATCTATAATTGTCTGTATCAATAAATGATTTGAAAAGTTTTTCATTTTTTCATTGATTTCACATTGTATTAATTGATTCATAATGTCATCTGTCATGAAAATCAAATTTATTGTCATTTGAAATCTCTGATAATTTCTCGTAATCATGTCTTGAGATAGCATCAATGATGCATTGACATTTATGATCATTTCAATTGAATCATTTGACAATAAATGCTGTCTTGAGTAGAATGATTTCTCTTATGTGAAATAATGCAGATTAAAGTCTTCTACAAGAACACATTCTCTCAACATATGTAACATCTTTTCAATGTTTGAAAGACTTTCTTTTTCATGAATAACTTCGTGATTTCTGAGTGACAAATTTTATATTTCATGAATGTGTATAACTTTTTGAATCATCTGTGTATCATTTGTTAATATTTATAACGTAATCATGTTTACATTTTTGAAGTATCATGTTGAGTGTCAAATGTTGCTGTCAATTTTCTTGTTTATGTAGAAACAGATTCTACTCTCATTATTCTTCAGCGTAAAGTTGACAGTTGCTAAATAGTATGCTTTGAAATTCTCATCAAATCATCAGAGTTCTTGAAGAATCAAAATGTCATAATTCTTTATCTTTTTCTTATGTAGTAGTGTTATCATCATCTTTTCTCTGAACTTGTGAACGTTGTACTGGAGTATTCAAAGCTTCTTTTGCTGAGATATTAAAGTTTACATTCAAAGCTGTTTGATGTTCTTTTGAGCATTTGCAATGTGTTTGCTTCACTTGTAAGATTTTCAAAAAAAGATGATACTGAAATTGATGTGATTAATGTTAACTTCAACTCATTTGTTTTTGACTTCTTGACTAAATGATTCAATATAGTGTTTTCAAATGTGATGATTATGCTGAGCAGATAACTTTCATTTGTTGAGCATCTCTGTTTTCTCTTCAAGTCATTGTTTATCAGTGATTTCAGACTGATAAATGTCGCTGTGAACATCTTTGATGTCATCGCTTTGAGTTCTCTCTGCTCTCGTACAACGTGATATAAAGATCTGTGTTTCGTGACTTTCTTTATTCTCTCTTTTTCGATCTGTTGTTTATGACATTGAGAATCAAAGACTCTGTGTATATCTTGACATGTTTCACATTTTCACATATTTCAAGTCTGTTTATAAGAACAGTGCTTTGAGCGATGATTTAACATGTAATAGACGCATCTTTGCTTGTTTCTGCATTTGTATGTTTTATGATCATAGTCTTGACACTTTAAACACTGATGTGTTCTACAACTTAAATCATAGAACTGCGTGATTTTTATGTCAATCTCATGATATACTCTCTCATCAATTAGCTTGTTCATCATTTCAGCACTGACTATGTGTATCATCAGCAAGATGTATCTCTTCTGTTCAATATTCTTTGTGAATCACTCAACTTTCTTAATCATCATCTTCAAGTGTATGTTTTTGTTGATCTTGATAAGTGCTTTCACTCTCTTCTTCTTTATGTCTTTAAACATTTCTTCAACTTTAATTTCATGTATCATTATCTTGAAACTAACTTCATGCAAACTTGCGTTCAATGAAATCTTTTTGATTTAAAAATCGTTTTTCTTCAATATTCTTTTGCTGTCTTTCATCTTGATTCAAAATATTAGTAGATTTAATTATCTTTTTATAGTTTCTATGTTCTTGCGTGTTGATAGCATCTCATCAATGTCAATTTCTCTTGCTCACTTTACTATGTTCTTTGTTGTTGTTGTCATGATTCTCTTGATCTTCTCTTTCTCTTTAATGAAGATTTTAATCTTGAATTTCTTGTAATAATTTTGCACTGATGATGCAACGTTAGCGTTGAAGACAAGATGACTTTCAAACAACATCATTAACTTCTCATTTGCTCTCTTCGCTCAGTTATCAACACGTTTCTTCTTCTTCGCGAACTTCTTTTCAAGTCTGCTCATTATCTTTTTCAATCTCTTCAGCTGATTCTTCATGCATTGATTAACAGTTGACACAGCGACACGTTGACGCATCAACTTTTCTATCATCTTTGTTAATCTTTTCATCTTTTCTCAAAGCATCAGTTCGTTGTTTCTACGTTCATTGAGCTCATAAAGTACTTGCAGCTTGTTCAATTTCTCATGTATATTCTTCGTCTTGATTGAATTTTTTTGCAAGATAGCAATACTCATCTTTCACTTACTCATTGATGTCACATCAACGACGCTCATCATCTGTTCTTAACAATCAGAATAAAGCATAAGCATCATATTGATGATGTTCTATTGTTAAAAGAGATTGATGTAAATTTTTCTTGATAAAGCGATTTTTTATAAATTCAATCAGAACGCGTTCATTGTGAAGAATGTATAGAAACTGAAGACATTCGTACAACTGCTTAGCAAGCAGTTACAAACACAAGATAGCATGCAAATGTAAAATAGCATGCGCTTCTCATCAAGAATTACGTCATGAGCGAACGTGACAAGAAAAGAAGTAACAATGAAGAAGTAACGTTTCAGAGACGAATTGTCATCGCTTCGTAAGAGATGAGAAGTCATGATGAAGATAGCAGAAAGAAAGAAAATAGAGAAGATATAAAAGAAATCTATTGAACAGATTCTTCAAGAAATCACAAACGTGTCAACAGCTTAAAGAGATTTAATCATGTTTCTTCGCAAGCTTGAAAGTGAAAACATCACACTTCACGCAGTGAGTTCAGAAGCTTAAGCAAATCTGAAAAGATTTTAAACATGAGTAAAATAAATCGCGAACTTGATGCGTATAGTGCGTTAAATCTTCGCTGTGCTAGCACATGAGATACACATCACAATAAACACAAGCAATCAGAAAGTGATCATTAAAAGATTGATAAAAGACAACGTAAAACTTCATAAGAATCTAAAGATTCTAAGAATAGTCTGACTCAAGAAAGTAGTCAAAAGTGAGAAGATTCACTCATCGCTCATCGTAGAGATTACAATCAAAGCGATGATAAATCAACTAATGAACGAAAGCATGCTAAATTCATATCAAGAATGCTCATGCAAGTTGTTTGAAAAGAACTGTCACATCACTCAGTGCTACAAATGTTTCAATTTTGATCATATGATCAGATTCTGCAAGAAGAAACAACGCTGTGCTAAATGCACAGACAAACATCACATTGAAGAGTGCATGATGTCTTTGAATAGAAGACGTTGCATCAATTGCAACGAAGATCACGAACTCTGAAGATGCATCTGTCTCAAATAACGACAGCAGATGAAACAGACGTCAGAAATCTACAGAAACAGATTGATCAAATATTCAAAAACATTGAAATACAATTGCACATTCTTCTTGCTGTTTCTGAACTCTTTAAGCTCAACGAATTCATTGAGCTTAACAGACTTCGCAGATTCAATGAACTCTTCGAGCTCAGCAATCATCATGTTGAAAACACGTAATCAAAACGTTGAATTGATATGACAGATGATAAAAGTCAAGAAGAGACAAGTTGATCTCTCTTCATGCGTGACTAGCGACTCAGATGAGACAACATTTGAGCAGATTCAGAAACGCTCAATCAGAAAGTGTGAAAGACTCTCAGTGATTGAAAGCATACAAAGAGTCTTCTCAGTACAGAGTCAACAACAGCTACAAATAACTCTATGATAAAACAACTATTTCTATGAATTTTACAGTACAGCATCAGAAAGTTATTAAAGATTCAAGAATCATTCTTGATCAACAAAGAAGTTCGCAAATTCGACATAGTAATAATACAGAAGCAAGAACGTAACATCAATGACTTGCAATCATTTAGCTCAGCTCACAACTTCTTTCATCTAGTGAAAAACTCGTCATTTCAGTCAAGAACATGCATCTATGTTAACAAATGCTTAAGACTCAATCAGTGAACAGTAAAGACAGTTGAGTCAAACATCTGCTCAATCAGAATATTAACTCGCAACACAGATGACAAAATGCAGATGCTAAGACTTTTAAATGTCTATAACTTAAACTCACTATTCATCACATTCACAAAGAAATTCTCAACTATCTTTCGCTTAAATGAACTACTTAAGAATAATTGCAAACAACTAGTCGTAAAAGACTTCAATCTACATCATTTACATTGAGAAGAATGAAAATGCTTCACTCAACATATGATAATTGATACTCTACTAAACATCATTACAAATGTAAGATTGAAACTATTGCTGAAATCAGGCACAATCACTTGCGAGACTCACAATCAGTTTACGACGATAGATTTAGTCTTTAGCAGCGAGAAAACATAGTCTATGACACGTAAGTGCGAAGTACGAATCAATTTACATCAGAAATCAGATTATCTTTCAATTGTCACAGAGTTAAATCTACAAACAATCTCAGTGCAGTTCTCGACTTGTCGACTCTGAAAAAAAATAAACACAGAAGCATTGAGTGCTTATTTGCGAATACATCTTTCGTCAGATCACTCTCTGAACAGCAAAGCTGAAATGAATGACAGAGCAACAGATGATCATCAGAGTATTACAAGAGATCATTGAGAAGTCTACTCTTTGAGCAAAATCATTAAATTAAGCAAGAAACTTTTGAAATCAGAGCTGCTTTGAAGTAGTAACGAAATCAAGACGACTGCAAATCATATAAAAAATGCAAGATACATTAAAAACATGAAACGAATATCTGAAACACAATGATCACAAAAATAAGATCATCAGACAAACAAAATGCACACACTTTAAATCACAGATGCATGAGCTAAGCGACGCATTGAAATTGATATAATGCTTTGCAAAATGAGTCAAAATCGAAAGTCAGCTATCTAAAAAGCTTTCTCAGTTTTCGTCGCTGAAACGAGATGATACTGATCACATGACAACAACGTTTGAAGAAAAAATTGAGATGCTGCAAGGGAAATTCTTCTCTTTACTCTCACAAGCAGACGTTAATGACATTTCAAATTCATTCATATTTTTAGCAGTATCATCAGATTCACGCATTTCAAAAGACGAGATGAAGCGAGTAATTAAATGAGTAAAGATGAACAAAGTGTCAGACATTTCTGAAATCTCAAACAAAGCACTTCAAGCAGATCTCACAGAATTGATCTCAGTGCTGATGAGTTTATTCAACGCATATGTGATACACAAATATTATTCAAAGCAGTTCAAAAAGACTCAAACAATAGTGTTATGATTTTAATCTTCATTTATTCTTTCTAGTCTTTATCTTGATTTCATTCTAATTGAGTCTAGTGAGCATTCAAGCTAGAAATGATGTCATTGAAACTCTGCATCATATGTGTAAGATGTCAATTCAATCAAGTCTAGCACAGAGCTGAGAAACACACATATAAGAATTGAGTTCTTTTCTGTAGATACTTTTCTTTCTTAGCATTTATCTATTAGTTAAATGACATTCATATGACTCGCTTTATGCCGACTTCTAACAGTAGATAAATGCTAATCAACTACTCTGCTATCGACGTGTAGATGATACGAAATAATCTACTTCGTTCATTCAGAAAATTCGCAAGAAATTCTTTGAATTACTTTCATCAAAATACACATTCAAATTTACTCACATTTATCAAATCTATCTATCTATCTTTATCTTTCTCACAATGACACGCGACTCTGAATCAGTCGAGTCATGAACAACTCATCTGCTTAAAAGCATTGCTAGTAAACAAGTTTTTCTTATTTCTTTCGATGCTTCAGCGAGATTTCAGAATGTCGTTACTTCATGAAACATCAACATAAGTCAACAACTTCGTCAATGAGCTATCAATCAGTCAGACGAGATCATCAAGATGCTGATCGAGCTAAGAGATCAACAAGACATGACTTTGAAACTCAATGATCAATGAATTGATCTACAAGTCGATCACATCAAGAGACTTGATGAGCTAGAAATTAATCAAACGACAATAAACACTCAAGAAGAGATTATCATTGAACTACGAGAGAAAGTATTGAGTCTTAAAAAGAAACAACGTTCAGCGAATCAGTCTCGATCTCAACAGTCTACGAAGTCTCGAGCTTCTATCGAGAATCATACTCGATGAAAGTCATTCACTTTATTCAACAATGATCATCACAAGTTCTTTAAGTTTTCAAACTCATTTATATTCATTGATGAAGATGAATCAACATGAAACAGCTGAAGAATCAAGATAGACGATAAGCTTCAGACAAATGTCAATCACTTTGATAATGAGAATATCTGTATTGTTTATGTGATATCTAGACTAGAAAATGATGCTGCTGAGCACATCTTCGCTTAATATTAACATGATGCTTTGCATTCATACATCTCGATCGACAAGCTATTTAAGCATCTGAAAGAAATATACAATGAACTGAATAAAAATCGAAAGTATCGTTGCAAGTACAACGCTCTGAGACAAGCAGACAAGTCTTTCAATGTCTTCTACTTCAACTTTCATTTGCAGTTTGTAAAGTGAACTAAATTTTAGAGTTTAGTGAAAGAAACATTTGTCGTTTAAAGCTGAATAAAATCGAGATTTAAGCTGAGCTCGTCTGACTGAGTTTCGCTTTTGTCGATAAAATCTGCATTCATTCATATGTCTCTGAACTGCATCTTGATATAATCTGCGTTTGTTCATATGCATTGAAATGAATCTCGCTTTCATCGCTTATGTCACATATGTCAATTCTTCTATTTATGTATATTATATATATTTATAGAGACTTATTTATAGGCAGATTATAGTATGAAGCGTCGCTACAATGAATGTCATCATTGTACTCACTCTAGATTTTCAATGATGATTCATTCTTTCATTCTTTGACATTATATCAACAACAGCTTAAACTCTTCTTCTATTGATTTCATCATTTTCATCGCTACTTTTGACTTCTTGCAGTCTTCACAAAGCTTGAATTATTCACTATGAATGCATTGCAATGATTGATTAGACTTAACATGTTAACATTCTTTGCAATATTTCAAATTGATTTCACATTATCTGATCTGATCTAAGTTGTCACATTTTCAATGATCTTGTTCTCAATCATAATGTGCAAGATCTCAAGTAATCACATATCTGTTGTCTGCAGCAGATTCAATAACTCATCTAGCTTTTTCATGATTTCATCATTATTTTCGAAATCATGAATCTGAGATCAGTTGACTATATTGATGTACGCGAAGTCGATCATTTGTGAAAGCATCGTAAATGTCATCTCTTTGACTTGTATTTTCGCTTGATGTGCAAGTAAATGATCTCACTCATCAGAGAACTGAGCTTTGCAGTAGTCTGACACAGCTGCTAGAAAGATTCTGTGAGCTGACTTTTCATGATCTTCGATCTCGAGTTAGATCAATTACATGTGCTTGACTGATCTCAAAGCAGATACGCTGATACTTTTTTAGCATTTTGACAGAATGTCAAAGTCTGACTCAATTGATTAAACTGTCATTGTACTCAAATTGCAAGAACACATTGAATATAATCTTCAAAATTGAAAATCTTTGTTGACTTGCAAGATCAAAGATCAAGAAACACTCAGTATGTATGAAAAGATTGTGAGCATTGCATTTTGCAGTGAAGAAAATGAGTCGTGTGCTCTATATGAAAAGTAGATAGAAAGATTTCACTTTCGTGATTGTATAATGACATTGTCTTGCAAAATTTCTCTTTTCATTCAACGTAATTGCTGTTAGAAATTTGATGTTGTGATTTGCAAGTTCTTGAACAAACGCAGAATATTCAGCGACAGAAAGTTTCTTTTATGTTCGTGAGTTGATGATGTTGAGCGTGATGTCAAAGTTTATTAATCAACATGACATGAACATTCAAAATCTTCAATCATATTGAGTATTTATCTACTATCTTTGAAGAGACAAGATTATTCAGACTTTCTACAACTTACAACAAAAGTAACTTCAAGATCTTGCAGAAAATGATCTCTTTTGCAGACAGATACTTTGCAGCTTTGTTAGAATGCAACGATTGAATAATTCTAGCTCGCATATTTCATCTCATGCAAGAAACATGAAGAAAACATTCTTGTAAGATTTAGACATGTGCAATCATGAAAATATTGAGAGACGCGATCAGAATAATCTCATTGAGTTGATTCATCACATTAGTGCACATGATGAGTGATTGATGATAAAGCGCAAGATCAAGCAGTAAGATTCTCTGTTGACAATGAGCAAAGCAAGACAGCTACTCAGATACAAGTGATAATGTTTTGTATATCTTGATGAGCTGTATATAATCATGATTCTAGCTATATATATATAATATATAAAGAAGATATTTCATCTTTTGATGTGCAATTTTGATGATTGAGTTCTCATAGCTTTTGATGAGATGATGTTTCAGAGTCAATCTGTCATTTTCGCGAGTTTGACTGATGTATGATTCATTGAACTCATGATGTCTGCTTCAATGTCATTAATCATCATGTAATCTTCAAGATGTATGAAAGTCATCAAGTTGAACATTGTCGATTGCATTTAATATCTTAATGACAATTGCTTGAAGATCATAAAACTCGACTATTGTGATCATGACAAAGCGAAGTGCATCTGTGTCTTCTTCAATCAAGCAACTACATTGTCGATCTTGTTGATAATCAATCGCGATGATTGTAATTAGTACGCTCTTCAAGTCAGAATCTTTGCAAATGACTTTTGTAAATCTAGATCTTGCAAATTGTAACTTCTGTATTTATGATGATGAACTTTGAATGAATCATCATCACAAAATGTGAGTTACTTGTGTTGATGCAAATTCGTAAATGAGCGAGCTGACATTCAATTTTCAAACATTAGAAGTCAAGTTAACTTTTGAGTCAAAGTATAATATAAATGAAGTATCATGCATTCTTCACATGCATTGACAGCACTTCTTCTCTTTTCTGAGAAAACATTTCTATACTTTTGTACTTCAAATCTTCATCAATTGCGTTTATGTTCACATCATTTGCAGTGTGTGAATGTCTGACAAGTATGAAGAAACTTTTCAAATGCACATTTTCATGTAGATGACTTGAACTTCAAGATTCATGATGTTTGAGAAGAGTGCACTTTTCTTACTTGTAGTCTTTCGTCTATCTCTTTTCATGATTGATACTAGTGATGTAATAAAAGCGTGATTTTGAGTTGTAAAATCACTGACATTTGACAGACACTTTCATTACTTCAATGAGTGAAGTTTTCTAAACTCTGCTGTCTTTCATAAATGCAGAACGATCGTAGCTGAGATCAGTACAGATGAACATTGTTGTCAATTTATGAAATGATACTACGTCTGCTTCTTCAGATCATTGTCAATCTGCACACATTCAAACACAATGTTGATTGAGTAGTCATGATTTTCTTAATGAGTTATTTGAATGAATCTATTCAAAAGAACGAAAATGAGAATTTATGATTATGCTTGAGCAATATTGTCTGTGTCGTTGAAGATTTGTTGAATTATCGAAGTAATATCTGCAACATCATCAAGAATCACAGAGTTTAATGTTGATTATATAAATTTTTTCATGATCTCAATAAGTTTTGATGAATATATCAATGAATGTCAAAGAAGAAAGAGTGAATACAACTATTTATAATACAGACTGATAGACTAGTAACACATTGTGCTTTCTTGATGCACATGTATGAAGCGATGTGATCTATGCGCAGTCATCATTTTTCACTCTGTCACTGAGTTTGATGTGATTATCTTCATTGTTATCATCATCTTCAATATCTTTGATTAATTTTTTAACTTGAAATGTTTTGAGCTTCAATGTCATGTTCATTAGACGCACTCAACGATTCTGTCTGTTGTATATCAGCATCTCGATCTGCAAATCTACGCAGCGTAAGTCATAAATGATAATCTTCTCATGTTGTTCAAGATGATTGACTCTCTTCTTGATCTGTGCTTGATCTCTCTTCATTTATTTCAAGTCAATCTGAACTAGTCTCTTGACTCTGTGTAGATTGTAATCAACATTGATTAATTTGATAGTGTCAATGATAAAGCATGATGACTTTTCATTTAAATACTTCTGCAATTTTTTTGAATCTTTTTGAAACAATCAAACTATGTTCATCACTTTAAATTTGAGCAATTTTGAAGTTATTAAAGTCACTGAAACTTTAAGAACAAGTTGAAAGTACTACATAATTAGACGTTAGCAATCATGTTGAACATGTTTTCTTTCGCTATGCATGTAATAACTTTCAAGAATGACATTAACAGAAAGTAAAGACTTTGTCACTTACTCAATAAAAAATAAGTGCATTCATAAAATTCATGATACAGAATACAGTTTTCTCGTTCTTGTTTCAGACATGATTGATGAGTTTGTTGATTGCTTTAATCTTGATACAGTTCATCTTGAAGATAATCTTGAGAATGTGCTTCTTGTAAAGAGACTTGACTTTCTTCAAGTTGTAGAGATAATCTGTTTCAAAGTGAACATATCTCTTCTCTCAGTCTTCTTCTTCAGAGAACGCAAGTAACTGTGTCTCTGAAAGTTGTTCAAGACGTAAGAATGTGCTAAGTACTTTGAGTTAATAAACTTTCATCATTCAGTTGTTGATGTTGATTTGAGACTGATCTTCAATGCACTTTTGTGCTTTTCACTCTTACATTTTTCTATTTCTATTCTTTTGAAGTTGTTCAATGATTGTCATCACTGAAGAATTGACAAGTTCATTGAACATTGATGAAAGCTTGCAATCAACATCTTGATGCTTATTTAATTTCACATCTGTAAGAAAAGAGTTGAAAAACTTCAATAAATTGACATCACGTCATAATCATAATGTGTCGCACATGATTTTTAACTCTTTGATGTACTTCTTAATGATTCAACAATCTTTCTCTTGAAGATTGATGATTTTCATATGTATTTTGTTCATTTCTTTCAAATTTTTATATGTACAGTATATCAAATTGACTTGATGAACTTCTTTTTCTTTTCATCTTGATTTATGTTGATTCATCATTGAGTCTGTCATCAGCATGTTCACTCATGTCATTATTTGTATGAAAGATCGTTCAAAGAATGTATCTGTAACAAATCACTTACAAGATTTTTCATTCATGTTCTTAAACAGATTGATGATTTTGAATGTCTGAATCATCTTTCTATGCATCTCATCTGCGATCAGTCAATCTCATTTTATATTTCAGAGCTGTCATATCAACTGTAATTGTTTTGATCTAAAAGTTGCTCTTTCAGATTAATATCAATTTCTCATCAATGCTGCAACGCAAGTCTTGTACATGTTTATTGTGATCATACATATGAGACTAGAACTAGCTTGTTCTTGTTTTACTAAAAGATCTCTATCTGTTCATGTCAATTTGATGACTAGCGCGTTCATCTGTGCATCACAATATGCGTGACAAATCTGTCAACATAATAGATCATTGTTCTTGTCGAGATGAATTTAAATTTTCTTTAGTCAATTGATGATCAAGACTGATAAAACAATAATTAGATTGACAAATTTCAATGATATAAGATATGCAGATGAGTTCACGTTCACACATGAACACTCAATTCTCAACTTGTTATTGAAAGAGCATTTTGCATCTTTAGACTGAGATGTACTGAGAGAGTCTTCTTTCAGATGTTCATTGAACTTCTTCTCGTAATGAGCATCGTTAATCTCGTCATGTGTTATGTGCAATAAACGATTCAGACAAATCAATTCAAGCATTTTTATTGTCTTATCAATAAATTAGCATGCTTCATTCTTAATCTTGCTGACATTTATGTTTATTTTTTCAAGATTCATATTATTGACATTGAATTTTTCTTTCATGAACATTTTCATCTTAAACATCACAAAAATCTCAAAAGTCTGATATAAAAAGAGTGACATGTTCATTCTTTGCAAATGTATGCATGACTGAGATTCAACATGATTAAGATCATGCAGAAACAATTGAGCATAATTTCATCATCTGTCTTCTTCATGAAGATGTTTTGTAACAGTCAATGATATTTTCATCATGAGTCTGTTCAATCTTGTTAGTCAAGAAACAAAATCAACTTTGATATTTTAATCATTTCACGTAACACTTTTTCAAATTCTGCTCATTATCTTTATCATCATTGAGATTCATGTTTGATCGCGTATGATCTGACTCTCTTGCGAGATTTTCTGTAACTGAATGATCGAAGATCATCATGTTCTGTTGAGATTTCATCTGCTGAGATGAAGATGATACAGTTGCTTCATATTGTTCAATTCAACTCGTTGAATCTTGATGTGAGCTGATGATTTTGTTTTTCTTCAATGAAGAACTATCATACTTCAATTTTGAACTTTTGTTTATTGACTGATCAACATTTGAAGCTGAGATGTTAAACTTATTTGAAGCTGATGTCAATGTGTCATTTTCTTGAGTCTGCATCTTGTTGTCAGACTTTCATCACTTTGAATGCAATGATTCAGAACTTTCAACATTTTCTGTAAAGATCACTTGTTGTTAGTCTGTCATTCATACACATACTTCATTGACTTATCATAAGACAATGTTTGATCAGCTAATGTGACGTTTGTTGCATCTTTCTTTGAATGATTGAATCTTGATCGCTTTCATGAAAAGATTAAGAGTATGTAAATCTCGTTCGTGAGATCTTCATTCTTGTCAGTTCAACGTTGCTACTATACACATCTTTTCAATCTATTGACTTTCAATGCAACATTAACTATTGACGTGTTGATCTCGTTCGTTGTCAAGATCACTGTCTCGTTTGCTTTAACTTCTTTCATGTCTTTAAGTTTGAATTGCTGTTGATCTAGTATATGAACTATTTGATTCTCATTCATGAAATCTTCACTCATTATCAGTTCGCTGTGAATGTACACACTTCATAAATCTATTAGATCTCGCTGCATCGTCAGCTGAGTTAACATTATTCTTCGTTGTAATCAGAACAGCTGTGTCACTTGCATCGCTCTCTTTCATGCTAATGACTGCTGACTGCTCTTGAACATGAGTAGAGTTTATTCAATTTTGCTCTATGAAATTTAAACTTCTTGTCAATCTTTATTAACATACACAATCTATTAAATTAACAATTGTCATTTCATAATCAATTGATAATGTGTTGATCTCATTTCTTTGATTTGTCACTTTGTTAATCTTTTCGCTTTTATTAACATCAATAAATTTCATGTGCTCTTGATGAGAAGCTGAGATTAATAAGTCTTGTCTGTGAGTTCTGCACTGATCATTAGTTCGCTGTTTACATACATGTGTTTCTGATCTATCAGAATATGATGTAACGCGAGTCACATTAAAGCGAGCAGCACGATTAAATTGATTCAAGACATCACGTAATGCAGCTCAAAAAGTTCTGTCTGAATTTATTTTCAAGACTTCGTCATCTGTGATGTAAATGATAGTGTTCATCTCAATGTAGCTGATGTCATCTTTGAGAATTTCAATTTACATTTTAAATGAAACATTATAAAATCGATCTTTGTCATCATGTAAATCATGATTAAGTACATCTTTGATCAAAGTCAAGTTCATTTTCGAAATCTTTCTTGAAATGATCAGATTCAAGTGTGAATTCATCATTACATGAAGTTCAACGTCTTCAAGTGTTCTGATGAATGACATGACTTTTTATGATTGTGAAAACTCAAACACAGATGATGCTCATTGAATCTTTACAATCTTGTATGTAATGATGAATAATTGATCATCTGAAAATGATGTAAAACTAGTTTGTGTGTGAGTGAAAGATGTGTTGATCTTTTTGACGTGTGTCTCTGTTCAGAGTGTTTTCTGTTGTAAAGCATTCATTGAATTACAGTGATTAAAATGTTGAAAATTTGATTTGTTTCAAAGTCATTGAACATAAGCATGTTGATCTTGTATAAAAATGATGTTAATTGCTCATCAATGATAGCTGACTTTTCATTAGATCTGATGTGCTTGAGTGTAAATGCATGCTTTTCAGTTCATTGCTCAGCTTGATTTGTTAAATTCTTCAGCTGATATTTATTAATGTCTAAAATTTTAAGAATTTTTGTCATGTTTCTGAAAGTTGAACACTCATCATCAAGTTGAGAATTCTGATATCTGATAGTGATATTCTTTTTAAGACGTAAGCTAGTCATTATGATGAATTAATAAAATCAGTTCAATAAAATAAATGATGATGATAAAATACTGATGCTGCTATTCAACAATGTGAGATGAGTTGACGTGATAAACTAAACGCGTACTTGACTAATGTTAAATATGCAAATTCAATCAACTGAGATTGAGTTCAATGAATATATCTTGATCTTGATGATGATGCTCATTGAAAGAAACATATGATGTTAAATCATAATCTTATGTGATTATAAAAGCAAATTGAAAGACTCACATTGAGTATGATGAGCAGATGAATGAAAGATTAAGTTGTATTACATGCAATAAATGTGATACTGTAAAAGTTGAAACATAATGAATTTACTTTAGCTTACGTTGAAGATTTGCGCTTACATAATGCGCATAACAGCTTAAAGACTAAGCTAGTTTATTGTTGATTGAAGTGTATTGTATCTGCAAGTTGTTATGTCTCTATTTCAGTGTGTATTACACAGTGATCAGTGTCTCAATCTCTTTGACAGACTTGAACTAGCAGCAGACAAAGAATTTAGACATCGAAAAAGAATGTCATCTTCTGTAAAACATATTTATCAGTTGATGAATACTGTTTCTTGATCAGATTTATTCTTTTGCGATGCTTACTCTTCTGCAAGATTTGCTGCAGAAGCTTCATTCACATCTTAATGATGCTTTTGCTCTTCTGCAGAATTTATTGCTTGATCTTCGCTTACATCTTAATGATGCTCTTACTCTTCTGCAAAGTTTATTACTTGATCTTCGCTTGCATTCTGATGATGCTCTTGCTCTTCTGCAGAGTTTGTTACTTGATCTTCACTTGCATTTCAATGATGCTCTTGCTCTTCTGCAGAATTTGTTGCTTGATCTTCACTTACATCTTGATGATGCTCTTACTCTTCTGCAGAGTTTATTACTTGATCTTCGCTTGCATTCTGATGATGCTCTTGCTTTTCTGAAAGATTTGTTACTTGATCTTCGCTTACATTCTAATGATGCTTTTGCTTTTCTGAGAAGTTTGTTGCTTGATCTTCGCTCGCGTATCAAGCTTTGTTTTCGTTTCATTGTGATTTTTGCTCTCAAAATTGACACTCTGTTTTCATGAAATTGATGAATTCTTGTTGACTAGAATATTCTTCATAAACTTTGTTGATCAAGAACAAATTTTGAACATGTTGTATTATGTGTAGATTATGAGCGTAATCATGCTGAAGTTCATCATAGTTACATAATATAATAAACGAGTCGCAAGCATGATTACAGACAGTCAGAAGATGATTGAATTGAGACATGAAGTTAAGTTTCTTAATTTTCATCATACATAGAATAATAACAAAAGCTTCTTCGTTTTGAAAAGAATCAATCATGTATGCTTCAACATTTTGAACTTTCAAGTCTGAAACTAAGCTTCTCTTCAGTAGCTGAACTTGTGCAGTATATTCTGTGAGAATGACGATGTTCTTGACAAATATCTCGACTTCAGCGTAGATCTTGACTAGCTCGATTGCTACAATGACTTCAATCTCATTCTGCTTGAACTGAGATGCATCAATTCTTATGTTGATCTCATTGATGTTGAGAAATATCAATGATCATTCTATTTTGCAAAAGCTCTTCAATACAATGATTGCAATAATTATATTGAGTCGAAGTGAAGAGTTAACTGAGAACTGCATCTGAGCTTTGTATCAGACAGTGAATACGATGTCATCTATGATGAGAATTGCGTGATACTGTTCAATGAAAAGCATATGAGAGTATTCAAGCATAATCAGACGTTTGAATAGACTTCTGTTTATGTAGTGTGCAAAGCAATTGTTCTTGATGTCTTCTTTCATCAATCGAAGTTGCTCATCATCATTGAACATATGCATCAAATCGTTGCTGTGAATCATAGCAATAAAGATCTTTACGTTCTCAACTCTTACAACTTTCTGAATGACAGTATGATCTTCTTTGAATTTTTTTAGCATAGTAGTGTCAAATTTGATCAGCGTGCAGACAACAGCACTTACGTCATGCTCAAGAATATTCACACTTAGCTCAATCTCGATGCGCTGAAAGAATTCTTGATCTTTCATATTGAGAGTTTTTCTTATCTCGATTCTTTGAAAATACGAGCAGAAAGTCTTAATAACAGCGTCACGCTCAGTCTCATTGTTCATTCTATTGAGCTTGACATTGATAATTCTCTAAAGCATACGACGTTTAAATTCGTGATCTCGCTTCAAAGATTGACGTGTGACATGAGAATTAAGATCTTCATAATTCATATCAAATGAATTTTCGTCGCTCTTGAAATCTTCGTAAGTCATATTGACTTCTTCATTATTGATTTGTACAATTGAAGAATCTTGTGTCTCATGTTGCTTGTCACTCTGTTCACTCTGTTGACTCTGAGATTACGTCTTATTCATTGAACAATCGCTCAAACTCGTGACTTTTAGAAGCAGAGTGTCAAGACTGATTTGATGCAATTTGTATTGATCATTTTTAATATCATGTAGAATCTTCTTACTCTGATCGATAATTCAATGTGTCAGTTAATCATAGAAGACATCAGATAACTTGTGAAAGACATTTCATCATCGTCAAGCGAGATTGTTGTTTACTGAGTGAGATGTGCAACTGTCTTAAGTGACTATCTGACGTTCAATGAACTGCGAGTGAAAATGAATGATCTTCTTATTTATCAGAATGATGTCTTTGTTTTTCAATTGTTGAAGCTGTTCATTCAGTTTGAGAACAAATGTATCAGCTGTGTTGTTAAACGAACTCAGCATTTTGACTTTCTTGCTCAGCTTTAAAAGTAGCATTGTGATAACAATATTCATCAATGTCTTTTCGATCTCAAAGAATTTCTTGATAAGATCAAAATCATTAGAAAGATTCTGAAGATATTGCATGATTGACATCTGAGACTTATTCAGCTTAATATCTCACTCAGTAAGAGTAGTTGAAAGATTCAAGTCTTTGAAGAGAATTGATGTGAATTTGATACAAAGATTCTGACTCAGTATAATATCGTGAAAGCGATCGTTGTATTCATAATATTTCTCGTCAATATAAGTAGAATTGAGAATTCTGATTGTTGCTATTTTGATTCTGTTGAGCTTGTCAGACATGATTGAATGAACTGAAATCATGTTTGATGCGTTGAAAAAACAATACTGAAGTACTTGTTTATCATCATTTTGTTGCTTACGCTCGTGAAGATTGAACATCAACTTCAACTCAATTGAGCTTCAATCTGTCTTGATGAGAAAGTGATGAAAAGCTATGCTCACATTTATCATGTTGAAGAAAATAAACGATTTGACAAGAATGATAGCAGTTCACTTGTCATCATTGATTTGCACTTCAAAGTGATTCTTCAAGTCAAATTAATAGTCGAAACGATTGAAAAAACGCAGCAAATCAACATACTTCTTGTTTGTTTTCGTGAATGTGATGAGTGCACGTAACTCACAGAGCAATGTCTGAGTCTTCATAATCAGTGCTCGCTGTGTCTTCATCGACTGTAGTCTAGAGAAATCTTCAATAAGTCAGCACTTCTTATCATCGTGATAAGTGCATCGATATGATAGATAGATAGTCGAATGATTCTTCTTTGAAGTCACTTGTTCTACTTGAATGATATGCTTGTGATTTTTAGACTGACTGAATCACATGTTAAACACTGAAAAGTCTCGCTTTATTCTGATGCTACTGTTGAATTTTCAATACTGATTCAGAAATGTATCTCATTCAATCATTGAGATGAAGATCTTTAGCTTGACTGTGCAATCTTCTGACAAATCGAAGACTTTTTTGAGTGTGTTCTTTATATTCTGAAGAACTGATGAATCTTCATGATTCTCAAGCAGAATCGACTGAGTATGAGTTGAGATTGATCTGAAGATAAATTCAAGAAGAGTCATTCATTCATCTCAACGCAGATTCTTAATCTTTGAATCATCAATGTTGTATGTGAAAAACATGAATTCAAGATAAGAAGTGTGTGACAGAGACATGTTTGAATAGTTCATAACAATAACTTCGCGAATGTCAGAATTTGAATGTAAGCGAAAGACTCAGTTATGTAAAATGTTGTGAACAGAAAGACAGCTTTTGAATAATGATGATGTGACTTGATGTAATTTAATGTCGAAGCGAATGCTGAATGTTCAGTTTATCAAGATCTTTGTCACAATCTTGCAAGTAACATAAAGATTCTCATTCAAAGAATTGAATGCATCAATTACTGATTCAACTACTTCATTGATTTCGAAAATAATCTTAGCTCAAAAGATGACAGATTTGATGCTTTGATGCTCAGCTAAATCTGCTTTTTGCATCATCTTCTCATCATTCAAAATAAGAATAGTGAAATTGTTATTCTCAAGCTTCATCACTCAAGATGTGTGATACATGACATCAGTCGCTGCATCTTTATCTATTGATGTCACTTTGAACTTTTCTTTGAACATCATGATGAGATGTTTATTGAAAGATGTAAAGTAATGATGTGAAATGACATTAAGCTGTTAAATGTGAAAAAGCAATAAGAAGCAGTGAGATTGTAGAATGTACGATGATAAGATGAGATGAGATTGCAAAATGTTGAATTCTATACTAATGTAAATTTAAACTGAACGATTGATTTTGACAGTTGCAGCTTGAATTGAGATTGTTATCTGATTGTGATGAGAGATAGAAAGTGAGATAAAGTTGCAGAATGTAGAATTCTAGACTGATGTGAGTTGAAGCTGAAAGATTGATCTTGATGATTGCAGCTTAAATTGAAATTGTTATCTGATTGTGATGAAAGATAAAAAGTCTTTAAAATGAGAATGATTCTGATTTAACTGTTATGATGTCTTGAAAGTTGAGTTTCTTAAAAAAGCACACACTCGAATAAAGTGAGTAAGATCTTGTTAATGAATTGTATTCTTCTATTAAATATAACTAAAATGATAGAAGTGTTGATCTCAATTTTGATATGATGATTATCTTTCATTCATAAAACAACAAAGCTGTTATTCATCTTTTATTAAATCATGCTTATCTACATTGTATTCTTCACTATATTCAAGCTAATAATATAAAAGAAATGATATAGTGAATATTGTTTGCATTTTTATCGCTTATCATGTTTTACTTTGAGACATGAGCAAACAAGCTACATTGTAAACATCTCAGTCACATCTTCATCAATCTGCATATTCTTCATATTGAGTCTTTCTGTGATGATCATTTGTCAACTTTCATGATTATACTGAGAACGTTCTTCGAGACGAATAAATCAATTCATAGTGAAAATATGATATTTATCTTCGTAATTTGATCAGAATCTGTCAAGATAGTTAATCATTTATATTGAATTGAGATTTTCTTTGCTTAGAAAGCATAATTGATTATCTTCTAGCATCATGATGTTTGTTAACAAAATCAGTATTGCATTGCAAGTCATAATGCTTTTGAGCGAATCTGTCTATCATTCTCACTGTTGTGATTCATGAGAATGTAATAGCAAGCGCTTTCATAAGAGCATTGCGAATCACAGTGATTCATTTATTGTCAGTGAGCAGATCAATCATGTAGTTCAATCAAGACGTGTTGCATCTATTCATTTGATGATTGCATAACTTTCACATTACTATCAATCGCTTTCTGAATACAGTTACGAAGATAAGCACTCTGTTCGAAGTCTTTCATGAGTAGCACAGCTTTAACATCTTGTTGTGAAGATTACATTCAAGCGTTTGATGATGCAAATCATAGTTTACATGATTGAAAGACAAGATGATAATCATCATAAAGTTACTGAAATGTGATGTCGTTGTTGATTTGACAGCAGAGAAAGTCAAGAAATTTTCTTCAAGTCAAAACATTAAAGAATGACATTTTCAAATTAAAGCAGATTCAAAGAATCACTATTCAAGTTCATTGAATCTTATGCACTTCAATTTTTCAAACATATTGCATAATTTCACTTTCTTCTCAATCGCTTTTTGCATTACTTGTGATTTAATAGACATTGAATAACACTATCATGAAGATAGTGTTGACTGAACGCATATGAAACATCACGACTAGTGCTAGACAAGCTTTCACTACTCAACATGTTAAAAGATGAAGAAATATTACTTTCAAAGTTCATTCATCTTTTGAATCTGTTAAAAAAGCAGTCGTAGAAAGAATATTAAATGTTTTGAAGCAAACAAATAGAACAAAGTCGTGAAACAAACAGTTTAATTTGAAAGACATCAAGTATCTTCTTAAAGATACTGTCTTATTTACTGATCTGAATTCACGACTTAAACACGATACATAGCATTGATTCAAGCAGATTTTGAGTGTCAACAATAACAGTTGAAAGAACAGAATTGATCTTAAAATATATAATGAAGAGACAAATGAAAACATGATTGAGAAGTCTGTAAACTTTCATGATGATGATTCAGATGTATATGATTTGTCTTACGTTGTGAACTGAACAATCATACTTGATGATAGAGAGATTTTACACGACTCAGATACAAGAGTAGTCAATCATGCAAGCGAGTTTGACTTTGAGCTTTGATGTAGCAATCAATCTCATTTGATCTTCGACTGATGTATCAACTGAAACTACATGCATTTTTCGCTTTGCAATCAGATTATTGTTCATTGCTTCGATCAATCAATCAAGATGACAAAGACGTTGAAGAGATGCAACGACTGAAGAAATTTAAAGAATATACTGTTTCATTTGCAGAATAGTGACAAGAGAAGATTCATCATCAAATTGATCAGTTCATGAACTTGCAAAGATTTCAGCGATTATATCACAAATGATGAAACTTCTTTCGAGCTCAAAGTATCAAGAAAAGATAGAAAGATACAAGTGTCAAGAAATGAAATCTTAATTATCATTTTAAGTTGCTTCTTCTGTGTATCAGTTAACTGATTGCTTTCATTCAGATCAGCAACATGACTTATGCAAAGCATTTAAAGAACAAACATAAGAAGCATTTGCAGAGAGACGAGTCATACATACTCGATCTTCTTACTCGTTGATGATGTTGTCATGAACAATGTAAAAACTTCACTCGCATCTGTTATCATCGAAATATAAATCATTCTTATGAAGCAATAAAATTGAAGATGATATGATATTGAGCAACAGCAATCGCGAGAGATGATGAAGAGATTAACTGCAACAACTCTTCATTCAGTCTAATCATCAAACAACTTCATTCATTCTCAAGAAATAAAGATTCATTGATGAAATTGAAGTCTTCATCAAGCAGTCAGTTTATTGCAGACATTGTCTATAATGCAACATCATCAAGTACGCTTTCATTGAAGTTGATGTATGCAGCAACATCTGATTCATTAATATATGCATTGTAATTGAACTCATGATCTAACTATTGACAGTAGTAATAGATGAGTTTAATTAAGATGTGTCATCAAATGCGTCAAAATTCTTGTTGTCACTCAAACAAGCAGTCAATGTCATATGAAGAATCATCAGATGAAGAACTCTTCAAAACAAAACTACATCATCTTCAATGTCATCTCATCATCAACAATCATCTTCGCTCGTTACTGTTGCTTATTTGACTGATGAGCTTATCTTTACATTTGTCGATCAGCTAATTTCTTCATTTAAGTTCAAGTCTTTACTTTTCAATACTTGAATTCTCTCAATCTTTATTGTACATCAGATAGCAACAACTATAAAATCTAAGCAGCTTTGCACTTATAATAAGCTCAGAAGAAGCAATGATGAGTTTAAGCGTAATTGACATGCTATCAGAGAGTTTCAAATAAAGATGAAGAAGATAGATGCATAGTCATATATCTTTCAAGTTGCTCATCAAGTCATGACAAGAGTGAGATAGATGATGACAACAAGATAAAGTTTGTAAATTCTGAAGATTGCTTTGACTTGAGATATATAGCACTTTAACAATCATTACTCTCATCTCATAAGAGATTTGAATGATTGCATCATGAGCGACAATAGCTAGATCATGAGAATAATGATGATATTTGTTCAAGTGATTGATTTTGTTCTCTTTATGATTTAGCTAAATATAGTTTATATGATTTACATATCTTAACTATTAAGCTTAAATTGAAGTCAATAACTTCTGAATAAATGTGATTCATTGACTTTGCAATTGACATTTTTTGATTCATCTTGTTACTGACATTTCATGCACAGATAAACAGTTGAGCGTAAAGAATCATTACAATTCATCATTGCTTTGTACAAGTTATATAAAAACACTAATCGAAGACTTACAGATAATGCAACGCGTATGCTCTTCATGTGAAATAAAGATAAACAACATCAGCGAGCTTGAACATCATCTTCATCACTGTCATGTTCGCTTGCATGATTGATTGCAAAAAATTCTCTGACAAAAGTTATCATCATCATCAGAATCATCATCATGCGATTTGATGCAGCTCATCTGACGCGATCATGAGACTGCAGAATGAGATTCAAACTTGAATGATTCTCATGATGAGAGCATTCAGATGAATATCAAAGACGAAAATCAAGAATATATGTTAATAGATGATTTTGCAAAAGAGCACATAAACACTGAGATGAATAGTGCTAATTTAAATCAGAATATGAAACATATATCATCAAGAATCGAAACAATACAACTTCAAACTGAACTTCTCTTCACATCATCAGCGCTGCAAGTTGAAATCTTCGTCAAGACAACTGATTGTGATATCGAAACAACAGTCGACGTGTTAAAGAAAGTATCAGAGTCGTTGAGCTTGAATTCTCAAATGATCAAAAACATAAACAACAATCAATATTATTCATTTCAATGCAAAGTGAATTACATGTTCACTCATTGACTTCATTAAATAAAGATTATCAAAGACAGTGTTAATTAATTTTTTCAAGACTTGCGCTTGCAAGTCTTACATCAACATGTCAGCTTTCATGATGCAAACAAGTGATTGATACTTCTACATCAGATTTCATATGATGTTGAAAATGATGAGTGACATTCTTGAACGTTCACAGTTAAATTCAGTTACGAAGAAGTTCAAGAAGAGCAACACTGCATTTTGTATTATAACATCATCGAGACACTTTGATTCTTGTTGAGTCACTCATCATTTCAAGATGAGCTGATCTACGCACTCGTTCAACATTATAATGTCAACAACTTTCAAGTCTATGACGAGATGTATATTGCTGATTGATGATGAGAAACGTAGAAGAAGCTTTCTGATGATGCTATCGTGATATCACTGTTAATTTTCATCGATAAAACAGTCTTGACTGAGCATCAAAATAATTTATCTGCATAATTTATATATTTAACGATAGAGAATCTAAATCGATGCACAAGACATGCTCAAAAACGATCGAGATTGATTCTTCTGAAATTTCTTCTCATAGTTGACAACGATGACGACGATATCAAGTTAAAGATTTGACACATGATGTTATTAATTATACTCAAGCGTATGTTAAACATGTATCATCATGCATTAATACATGATTTCATATGTAACAGTTGTTAAAGCTACAATCAGAAACGACATTTCTGTTCTTTGCGCAAACAATAAAATAAGACAATGTTATTTGATAATCATCAAGTTCATGATGAACTACGAGAAACAAGTATTAATTACAGACATCAAGATAAATCAACAATGCTTTATCTGTTAAGTGTCATCTCATGAGCGCGAAAATTTAAACAAGACATGATCAATTCAAATGCATGCATTCATTAGAAATCAACAGAGACAACAAAGAAAAAACAATATGATCGAGAATGATTCTGCTTGAATACATTCAGTGAAAAACTTTGCATGATCACATATGTTTGTCAATATTCACAAAACAATGATAATAAATGTGCTACATCAACTACTTAAGAGAATCATCTTGTATTTGATGTTATGACTCAGTCAGATCATCAATGAAAGTGTTTATACAAGTCAAAAAAGAAAAGAAATCAGTTTAGCTTTAAACGATGCATCAGAAACAGCTCAGCTGAATTAAAGATTTCGCGTCATTTTATCATTTAAAGACATGAAGAAATTTGTCAAGTACAGTACGATTAAGTAATGAATTGATGCAGATTGAAAGTCGACTGTATGTCAGCTTATATCAATCATTGCATCGCTTCTGATCATGAAAGCATCTGCAGCAGTTCACTTCGCTTGAGCAGTGATAGACTTCATGATACTTGCTCAGTATCATTTGCATGAGGAAGAAATTCTTTGATATCTTGAACATGCGCTTTTTCAATTGAACAAGTTAAAGAATGTTTTTCATCATTTGCGATCTGAGCGTTCAGATACAGACGTTGATCATTTCAACATTTCAAAACTACATGCAATGACACATTATGCAAGTCAGATTCAAAGATACGATAGTGCTGATAATTTCAATACAAAGCACAGTAAGATTGCATACAAGTATTTAATAAAGATCTTTTTCGATTGCATCAATAAATGAAATACGTTTCAAACACAGTTATTGCATCATAATACTCAACATTTAAATCTTCTTGCGATGAAAGATATTCTTCTTTACAGAGATATAAGACAAAGCAAGATTAACAAGCATGCATTGACTACTATGATAACATGATTCAATTATGTCTTTAGTCTTTGTAAAATTCAAGATGCACTCATTCACAAACAATGCAATCAAATACAAGAGACAGAACTCAATTCAAAGTTATGATGTCATGCATTGATCTTAGTCAGAATTCTGAACATAAAGAAGCTTCTTGATGCATTAACAGTTTTCATGCGTAAGTGTTGCAACATAGTTGATGAGAAAGTTGTATCAGATAAAAAGTTGAATAAAAAGAAAAAAGACTCAATCTGAGTTGAATCATACTACGTAAGTGTTCATGAGTCACTTCAATGCTGAAAACGAGATGAAAAAAACATCAACGACTTAGAGAATCTTGTCAATGATAAAGTATACTGCTCATTAAACTGACAGAAAAAGAAGAAAGTTTGAAGACGTGACTATGTTCTGATTCAGAAGAGATCGAAAGAGAGAATTGAAGCATCAACTCTACTAAATGATCGACTGTCTGATCAGCTACCACTTATTCTTTTCATTATAGATTCATTGCGTCGAGACAACAAGAATAATGAGCTACGACACAATAATGTTCTCATCAAACTACTCAAATTTCGCAATGAGAAAACTCAACATGCTGTGCATGAAATGATTGAGATAAAGCACTGATTTAAAGATAACGTCAAAAATTCTCGTTTGCTCAAAGCTAGTCGATTTTTTCATTTGCATACAATTCTGAGAAGTGTGCATGTTGTATCAGCAAATGATAGTCATAGTGAATCAAACAAAAACAAGTTCTTCTTCATTAATAACTTCAACGACTGAGATTCATACAATTCAATCTATGAGAAGAATTTCTTGCATAAAGAGACGAAAGTAGCAGAATACTACTTCAAACGCGAAAGCTGAAGATATTTGAAACTGATTCAATCTCATCGCAGACAAAAATCAAACAATGTATATGTATTATGTTTATGCTTCAAAGCATATACAAAATCATCAAAGTCAACGATGCTACATGATTAATCAATTAAGAATTATAATCATCTCTTGACTTTGCTCAATCAAATTTTTCTTGATGAACAGAAGTTTCAGCTACGAACTGATGAAAACTAAAATCAGAGTCTAATCTCACAAGAGCTGTGTTCTTATGAAATATACATAGCAAACAAAGCTTTGCTTATTGCAAGAGTATCATCAGCTACAAATTTGATATTATGATGTCAATCAATCAAAGTTAATTGTATCAATGAATTGATCTGAAAAATCGAATTGACTTGATGATCACAAGCGATTGTATTATAAAGAAGTGTGAGTGACTCAGTAGTAAACTTTAGATAATCAATATGTATTTCATAGATTTAGTTGAAAACTTAAGCAATAAGTAAATCATTGAAAGCTAATATCAATTATCACATGAACAAGATGTAGCGAGTGTGACATCAATCAAATTCTGAAGTTATAAATTGCTGACGCTAAAGTTTTTTGTGATAAGCGCAGTCATTAGTCATAGACGTGAAAAGATTCAACAAACATCAAGTCTTCTGTTTAGTATAATGAATGCATTGTTGAAAATGTCATGTAAAAAGTATGTACACTACAAATGATCAATAAACAAAGTGAAAGAAGAATTCAACATTGACGAGTCTGAATACATGTAATTAAAGATGCAAATACAAGATCAGATGAAATTTCTGAAGCTTATAAAATGAAAGCTAAATATAAATAAGTTGAAAGAGACTCTCAGATCAACATTTGAAGTCATATATCATGAGTTTCATATTATATTCAACGATGTCACAAGATCAAGAAGTGATTCTATGTTAATGTTCATGACACAATAATTAAATTACAATGTAAGAAAACAACTTAAAGTCAGAGAGACATGATGAAACAATCTTAAGTACAATTCTTCATCATTTTTTCCAACTAAAGACACACTCACATCTCTTGAGTTATGTCATCTGCAATGAATGAGATCTCAAGAGATCTCAATCAGTATCAGTCAAATCAGTCAAAATTTGCATAATACAGATCAGTTGCAATCTCAATTGTAACATATGTTGCAGATCACAAGATCTTCTTAAACGTGAATCAGTGAAGAATTCAATTCACATCAATGACATAAAATATAACAAATTTATAAAGTTGATTAAGAATGAGCTAAATTACGACTGTGTCACAAATATGATGATATACGATTGAGCTGAATTCGCGAGAATATATATCAGCAACGAGCGCGAATGAAAAACAGTACTGAAAGAAATGCATGCAGAAGAGTTTATTCACTTTCTTTTTACAATTCAGTCTGCTGCAAACAATGATTGTAGATTTCAGACTTCTTGTGATACTCGATTCAAGCAGCTGATCACTGAAGAAATTATGTAAAATGCTCGTAAAGAACATGTTTATGCTCAAGACTTTCAGTATAAGATGACATAGCGAGATCATGTCATAATTGAGAAATCTTCAGAATCAATGACAAGACTTATAATTTATTCAACATTGACAAAGATTCAATGAACTTTTGTCAAGATTAAATGAACTATTCTTAATGCTTGAAATAAGATAAATTTCTCTTTTATCATGAGAAAAAATCGTTTGCAATCTGACATTCTCTTTTATTCTTCTTCTCAATCATTTGTTGCATAGATTTTCTTGATGATCATACATTGTTGAGTCACATCGAACGACTTTCATCTCGAATGCAACATGAGAATACATCAATCTTTATGATGATGAGTTTATCAAGATACTAAGTGACATTACAGAAAAAATGTCATCACACGAGCAATTTCAAGACATCATCATCGTCAAAGCGCAGCGCAGTTGAACACATAAAGACTCACAATGACAACGAGATTGCAACAGACTCAAGCGACAGCAATTCTGTGAAAGAAATCTTCAATGAAGACAGACGTGTCACTCTTGAAGTAATAATTCACTTAAGAATTTAAAAGAATAAATGACTAATTTGAAAAAAGGCAGAATTGAATGCTGTCAAAGCATTCAATGAAAGTATCTTTGCAAAGTCATCATGACATTTCAAAAACTCAACGTATGCAACATTGAATAACTCAATTCTTTTCAATCAATCAATAACAGACATACTAGAATTGATTTTGATGATAATGACATCAATGATGCAGACTGAAAATCAATAACATTATATTTATGAGAAAAAATGTCACGTTGAACTAAATGCAACTTTATCATTGATCATGAGTTGATTGTTGAAGTTTGCACTCATTATTTACTTGTGTAAATATTGAGCGATCATGTTGATAGCAATAGCAGTTTATGATCAGACTTCAAAAAGAGATGACTTAATGAGAAAATGAAAGAAGCATGAAAGAATATCACAAATCATTTAGATAAAAAGTCAAATCACAAACATTCTGAAGTAGAGAACATTTCAACGACGAGAGAGACTTGAAAGATAATACGCTCAGATCTTTCGTTGTGAATAAAACTCATAATAAATAAATGTATGATATCTTTGAGACGTGATGATCTAGTGTACTGAGTCGAGTACAAATCATAGTCGAAAGTGAATATGATTGACAGAAGCAATTCACAAGAAAAGAGTGAAAGAATTTGATAAAAAGTCTGTTAAATAATGATGACTTTGCGTGTGAAAAGATATGTACTAATCAAAGATTGCAACATCGTTTAATGTGAAAAGACTTTCTGAGACAGATTCTGCGTAACGAATCATAGTGAATGTATTGACTCAGAAGATTTACTGCAAAGTCAGAGATGAAATAGCATATCAAGCATACTTGAAGATATTCTTTGATTCACTTTCTACTAATGTCGTTCTCATTGCAGTGATAATGATTACTCATTGTATATGAAAATATGAATCAGAAGAGCACAGATTAGACAAGTTTAAGAAATTGAACATGAAGAGTAAGTGAACATTTGCATATATTAGTGACTAAAGTGATTGAAGCGAAGCTGAACTTAATAACATGCAGTGACATGAATGCGCGTCAATGTGACATGAAATCAACAAGCTCGCAAGCATCAACAATTAATATTGAAGATTTTGCTATGTTGTATTAAGCAACAGATCAATAATAATGATATTGAAGTGACTATGAATACTCAAGCTGTACTCAATGTATACGTTGATTATCTCAATGATCTCTCATTATACAAGTTAAAAAATGACGTGCAACTCAATTTAAACGTAAGTCATAAGAAAACATTCTTGAGTTCAAAAAGCATTTTCATCTTTCAATCTTTAAAACTAACATTGCTTGTCTTTGACATAGTATTATGAAATAAAGCTGTAAATATTGCAACTTGTAACTAAATCTTCAATCATTGACGCTGTGTAAAAGAGATTGATCGAATCGAACAAAGAAAATGAATCGTCGACTGATAATGCTCAAGTCAGTAAGAAGCAAACTTTTAGCAAGAGATTTCACTCTACATCACAAACTAAAGATCAATCACGATCGACAACAAGATTTATCTGTACAAAATGCTGACTACGAATCTTCTGCAAGCTATGCTTGTCAGAAGAGCTGAACAATCTCATCAACATTGACAGAGCAGTAACAGCGCTTTACTCATGCGTTGAACTCATACACAGTTGAAAAGCGAAGTAATAACAACGCAATCATCAGCACGTTGAAGCTTGCACATACACAGAATGACAGCAACGTCTTTGCATACATGCTGCAGTTCATATATGACATATATACATATACTGCGAAGGCACGATTCAGCTTTTGCGCACATACAGACAGACGTGATGCAGTAAATCAATCGATTTTTCGCATTTTCAGATCGATTTACACGCAGCGTAATCACACACAGAGCAGTAACAGCGCTTTATTCACACGTTGAACTCATATAAGACATATACACATATACTGCAAAGACACGATTCAGCTTTTGCACATCTACACGTTTGCATGATGCAGTAAATCAATCAGTTTTTTGCTTTATCAAATCAATTTACATGCATCACAATCACATACACTGCGAAGACACGACACAGTCTTTGCTCATATACACAGAACAACAGCAACGTCTTTACACACATGTTGCAACTCATATACATCATACACACATATACTGCGAAGACACGACTCAGCTTTTGCGCATCTACAGACTTGCGTGATGCAGCAAATCGATCGATTTTTCTCATTTTCAGATCGATTTATACACATCGCAATCATACACAAAGCAGTAACAGCGCTTGAATCAGCGTTGAGCTCGTATACGACATTCACACATACATTGCAAAGACACGACTCAGCTTTTGCACATCTACACGTCTGTGTGATGCATTAAATCGATCGATTTTTTGCTTTATCAGATCGATTTACATGCATCGCAATCACATACACTGCAAAGACATGACACAGTCTTTGCTCATATATACAGAACGACAGCAACGTCTTTGCGCACGCGTTGCAACTCATATACATCACACATACATACATTGCAAAGACACGATTCAGCTTTTGCGCATCTACACGCTTGCATGATGCAGTAAATCGATCGATTTTTCGCATTATCAGATCGATTTACATGCATCGCAATCATATACACTGCAAAGACATGACACAGTCTTTGCTCATATACATCGAACGACAGTAACGTCTTTGCGCACGTGCTGCAACTAATATACGACATTCACACAATCATTGCAAAGACACGACTCAGCTTTTGCGCACATACACGTCTGTGTGACGCAGTAAATCGATCGATTTTTCGATTTTCTGATCGATTTACATGCGTCGCAAATACATAGATCAAAACTCATCTACTTTGTTCAACTGAGTGATCATACAACGAACTTGAAAGCTTACATCAAAGTGATCAGCTTTCATCTACATAGATCAAAGCTCATCTAGCTCGCTTAGCTTGATGATCATACAGACAAGTTGAAAGCTTACGTCAAAGTGATCAACTTTCACAATTTTGAGTTGTCTATATGATTACTTGATTATATAAACAGCTCACACGCTCGTATGCACATTCTAATGATCTGACTGCTCAATGAAAAGATATACTGCATTGACTTTGACTAGATTACATGTAATTTAGCATACACATAACGCTTCAGTGCTACTATTTAGATAAATAGCATCGTGTTTCATAGTTTTAAACTGCATAAGCATGTAAAACTTGAAGGGGGAAAAAAAGATCAATCACGTATCATATTGCAAAGTGATAAATATGAGCTTGTGATAGCACAACAGAATGATGTCAAGTCAACAATGATTAAAATCAGTTGAGAATGAAAGTTTAATGACTTGTGAAATGCTTTAGACATGAAGAAGAACGAACGTTTGTGATATAAAGCAGACAAAACAGATAAGATTCTAAGCGACGAGAAGAAATATGAAAGCTTCATGTGCAAGATGAGAAAGAAAAGAATCATGAACATAACTCGCAAAAAGAGAGGAATTAGAGAAGAATAGAACTTAAGCACAGTAGTCACTATAATCAAATAATTCAAACAAAGCGAATATTTTGCTTCATACTGCGAAAGCACTTCTGCTGCATATGCTTACATGAGAAAACATGATACTGATAGTGATGCAAGCGCACTGATGAAACACTTCAAACATCTTGCTCAAGAATGTGCAAGCGCTTATGTTGCAAATGCTGTTATGAGAGAACATAGTGCTAGAAGTGATGCAAATGCACAATAAGAAAAGAGTGATAATATTAAGAAGAATGATCAAGACATTTATGATGACATTGATTATTAAAGAACAAAAGATACATTGAACACTTTGAGCAGTCTGTGTGACATTAGAGCTATGTTTGCAATGTATGATAATCGCGCAGTTAACAGCTTGATTGTTGATGATAATTCTAATGAAGAAAGATTATGCAGAGATAACAGTGAATTATATACTTCAATGATATTATTCAACATTGCGACTCTAATCGCTACAAATGTCAAAATCGTATTTGTTGAATCAAATGATAAATAAACATACTGCGCTCTTAGAAGTTTTAAAAATGTTGACGCTTTTATGAATATGCATCAGCTAAAAGTGACGCAAATCTGAAACATGAGATTAAATGAATATTTGAGATATTGATCGCTAAAAGCGCTAAAATCTGTCTCTGTCACTCTTTACAAATTGCAGATGTTATGAAGCTATTCAGCTATCTTGAATATGATGATCACATTCTGATGAATGATCTTCAGAATAAAATCAATAATCGCTTGCAGAACGCTCTATCAATCTGTTCAGAGAACTTTACTTCGCTCACTCGCTTAAGAATCTTTCTTCAAGATGTGAATAGTAATCAACGAGTCAATTATCAGCTTCGCAGCGAACGTTGCACTGTCATCGTCAAAGTCACTGTCGTACCTGATAAACGCGCTACTTCTTTGTCAGTAACAACTTTGATAATCAATTATGTTAAGTTGACTATCTCTTCTATCTCTGAGTCAGCGAGATCATCAATTATCTGCTACATTTGCAAGATCATCGATCATTTGTTCAAGAATTGCTCTCAGCTGAACAAGATTGACACTTCTGCATCTCATGCATTCATTCTTTGTTTACATGAGATCATCATTTCAAAGAATAAAGAGAATGAGAAAATGTCTTTCGAGAATAACGAGACAAAAAACTAGAGACTTTCATTAAAGATGCGATGAAAGATGTGTTAATTTCTTCAACAACAAGCATGTCAAATGATTCTTTTGCTTCTGAATCTTTGACTACTGAATATGTACTTTCTAGCAATGAAATTAGTTACTCATTGAAGTCATTGATTGACATCGAAGCTGCTGACTATTCGTTCATTGATAAAGTAATTGCGCAGATTGTTTGTAATCAGTTGCAAATCGAGTCTCTGACTTTGATCAAAGCAAAGTCAATTCGAGAATTCGATGATCATTATGCTAAGAAACTCATTACTCATGTCATCTATTTGAATCTGACTGTTCAAGATCATACAATTGACACAGCTTCTATGTTGATCACTTGATTAAATCAACATCAAATGATTCTTGAAAAAACATGAATGAACAAAATCGGTCTAGTAATTGATATGCGAATCAATTTTCTTCGATTTTCGAACTTCAACTCTACTAGTCAGAAATTGATTGCTCTACTCTCAAGCAATAAATCAATCACGAAACGAAAGAGCTTGACTTCTACTCATATACTGAAGAGATTTTTCACTTTCGTTACATCTCAATTCAGTCAAAACAAGAAGTTCATTGAACAGTTAAAACAGCGCGACGCGACTTTGACTAACGTCAATTCTAAATCAACGTTCAGTCTGAAATCATTCTCTTTCAGTTTAATGAACATAGCAATGATAGAGACAGCGACATATAAAATCTTAGTCAAACGTTCAGACATCAAGATCTTTGCTGTTATTGTCTTGAAAATCGATTGATTCATAACTACAGTTAAAAACAAGTCTGAAGAAGTGAATCTGCATGAGCTTTCTCACGCTGAAGTTCTTGAGCAAGTCAAAATCAAGCTTTTCTCTGAATATCATGACTATTTAAACATCTTCGATCAAGCAATGATTGATCAGCTATCATTGCATCATTTCTACGATCACAAAATTGAGTTGATCAATGAAGAAACACTCTCTTGAAGCAAACTATATCAGATGTTTGATAACAAGCTTCAGAAGATAAAGAAATATCTGATTGATCATCTAAACAAAGAATTCATTTTCTTCAGCTTCGCATCATACGTCTCGCTTATCTTGTTCATCGAAAAGAAAGACGAAAGTCTGCGTTTCTGCGTCGATTACAGAAAGCTCAATGCTTTGATCAAACGAGATCATTATTCTCTGTCATTAATAGACGAGACTTTCATTCATATACAAGAAAGCAAGTATCTGACTCGATTAAACATCATTGTCGCGTTCAATAAACTACATATGCACTCAGATAGCGAAGATTTAACTATTTTTATTATCTTCTTTGACTCATACAAATATTATGTAATGCTCTTTGAATTAACAAATGAATCAACATTCTATCAACATTATATAAACGACGTGTTGTTTGAATATCTACATCAGTTTTGTCAGATCTATCTAGATGACATTATCATCTACAGCAAGATCTTGAAGAGACACAAGCGACATGTATGATTGATCTTGCATAGACTACGAGAGATCGATCTACAGATAGACATAAACAAATGCGAGTTTCATGTGCAGAAAATCATCTTTCTAGAACTACTGATATTCATCGAGAAACTAAAGATAAATTCTCGAAAGATACAGACAATCGTTGAATGATCTATCTTCATCAATCTCACTCAAATACAGTTCTTCATTGACTTCTGCAATTTTTATCGACGCTTTATTAAGAACTTCTCGAAGATTGTTCATCTCATGATTCAACTTACTCAAAAAAAGTTCATATTTGAATGAAATGAAGTCTGTCAGATCGTCTTCGATCATATGAAGATACGTATGATCGAGACTTTTATACTACGTCACTTTAATCAAACTCGTAAGACTATTCTCGAAATTGACTCATTCAACTACGTCAATGATGAAGTTCTCTCTCAATATAATGACGAAGAAGTACTACATTCGATTGTCTTTTATAGCAAGAACATGTCTTCTGCTGAATGCAACTATGAAATATATGATCAAGAACTTCTGATCATCATTTGAGCATTTGAACACTGATGATTCAAACTGAAGCTAACTGACATTTCTATCAAGAAGTTCATCGATCATCAAGCGCTTATCTTGTTGATGAAAGATAAAGAGCTGAGCAGACGTCAGATGCGCTGAACTCAGAAGCTCACTGACTTCAACTTCAGAATAATGTATTGATCTGATAAACAGAACATCAAGATTGATGCATTAACTCGTCGAGCTGACGTTGTGCTCAGAGATTCAGAAGATGAGCACGTTCGCTATCAATGAATCACTATTCTGACTTTGAATTGAATGAAAATTGCTGACTTAAAGAAGAACATCAGTGAATCAATTTATAAACAGATTCTTGAGATTAATGAAATCGACGAGAATTGTACGCTACTTCGCGAAGCAATAGCAAGAGATGAGACACAATATGAAGATATCAAATTGAAGAATTGTTGAACTCAGAATGAAATCTTGTATCATGATAGTCAGCTATGAGTTTCGATCAACGAGCTTCTACAAATAAATCTGATTCGTAAGATGCACGATTAATCATCAGTTGATCATTCTGATATTCTTAAAACTGTGAAAGTCATAAAGCGAAACTACTATTGATCATTCATGCGAAAAACGATAGATCAATATATTCAAAACTGCTATATCTGTCAACGTTCAAAGACATTTAGAAATAAATCAAACGACTTGCTTCAATCTCTATTAATATCTGAACAGCAATGACAAGACATAGCAATGAACTTTATTATTGATCTATCTGATTTGAGCGAGTACAATGTTATTCTGACGATCATCTGCAAATTGTCAAAGAAAAAACATTATATTTCTTGCATTACTGATGATGAAGATATCACTGTCAAAAAGACAGCTGAAATGCTGATTCAATGAGTATATTAAACTCATGATTTATCAAGCTTCATAGTGTCTGATCGAAATTCGCAATTCATCTCTATACTATGAAAGTTTCTTTGCAAACGACTGAGCATTTTTCTTCAGTTGTTCATCATCTATCATTTTCAGATCAACGATCAAAGCGAACGAGTCAATCAGAACATCAAGTGATATCTTTGATTCTTCTGTTCATATATGCAGAACGACTGATTTAAGTGACTACTCATGATCAAGTTTGTCAACAATAACGTCTTGTTCTCAGTCATCTTCTTGATTCTCTTCTTCATGAACAAGAGCTTTCATTCTTGTATGAACTTTGACTCTGACATCATTAAGTATGAAAGCACTCGCGAACACTTGCAGATTGATCGAGTCAAGAATATATCTGAACAAATGAACAAGACATTGATCTTCGCTCGTGAAGCTCTGATCAAAACACGAAAACAAATGATGAATCAAGCTAACAAGCATAGAAAAAAGATCAATTATGAGATTGAATCAAGAATGTTTCTGAACGAATGAAACATCATTACAGCGAGATTCTTCAAAAAATTGAATGGCAAGATGCTCAATTCTTTTCAGATCATTGATCTCGTTGACTCATTCTATAAATTGAAACTACTCAAGACTATGCGTATACATAATGTATTTTATTCAGAGCTTCTTTATCTCATCATCAATGATTCTCTGTTTGATCAGAAGAATGAATTCTTGAAATCAATAGTGATAAACGATGAAGACGAATGAAAAATCGACGATATATTGAACTTTTGATGATATTGAAGACGACTTCAATATCAAGTCAAATGAAAAAGTTATGACAACAATCTCAACTGATATAACGCTGACGACGACGAATTTATGAACGCTCAAGAGATGATCAATGACTTTCATATTAAATATTCAAGAAAAGCGCACTAAGAAACAACATTCATGCGAACATGAATATTCGAGAAAGAGAAGTAATGTTACGATTCTAGTCTTCATCTGTTCTTTCTAGTCTTCATCTTGATTTCATTCTAATCGAGCCTAGTGAGCATTCAAGCTAGAGATGATGTCATTGAGACTCTGCATCATATGTGTAAGACGTCAACTCAATCAAGTCTAGCACAGAGTTGAGAAACACACATATAAGAATCGAGTTCTTTTCTGTAGATACTTTTCTTTCTTAGCATTTATCTATTAGTTAAATGACACTCATATGACTCGCTTTATGTTGACTTCTAACAAATAGTATTATGTAAATCAAGAAAAAGCAATTATATTGACTTGAAAACATATCGACTCATCGCTCTGCTTGATATCATGAGCAAAACTCTAGAGTCAATTATGATCAAAAGACTGAGTGATATAACTGAGACTCATCACATGCTTTTGAATGCTCAAATGAGAGCGAAATGCAAATGATTCGTGATCTCGACGTTAAATTTACTAGTAGATCAAGTTCACATCATGTGAAGCTGCAAAATTAAGTACGTGATCTTTATGTTAAGTCTAAATATCATCGAAGTGTTTGATTGAGTCTTGCACATCAGACTGCTGCACACACTAAAAATGAGAAGAATGTTGAGCTACATAATCAAATGAGCATGCAGCTTTCTAAAGAACAGAAAGACATTGCTGATATTCAACAAGTAAACAAGCACTATGCGCGAGATTAACGTAAACATATTTCAAGAATCTTTCATTTTATCAATTCTCTTTCTATTTTTCAACGTAAGTTTAATTGAAAAATGCAAAACTTTGAGAATCAAAATTAAAGTGTTCAACTTCATAAATGACATCAACATTCTAGTTTATGACAGATTCATTGAAGAAATCTGCAAAACATTGAGCAAGACACACGACATCTGCGTGAAGTGAATTCAAACTCATGACACAACGTTCGCATCAGAAAAATATGAGCTCACACATTTCACTAGAAAATCGAGAAAATTTGACATGATGACTAGCATACAAATAGAAAGTTCAGTGATCAAGTCAAAGTCAGACGTGCGAGTTCTAGAAATGCAACTGAACATGAAACTGCAATGAAACGTGCATCTTTGACAGATAGAAGCGAGTCACGTCACAAGAATGCTTGCGCTTAGTTGTTTAAAAGTCTTCATATGAGAGACAATTTTCACAAAAGTGAGACAAGTGTATTCAGCTGTAGTGAGATTGAAAATTGTATTTGAAGCATTAGTTTGACATCAGCGTGATAAGAAGAAAGAACTGTCAGACAAGAAATGCAGACTAGAAACTTTGCAAAATCAGACTTTACATCACGTTGCAAAAGCATTCAAAAGAATAAGCATTGAAACGTTAAAGATCGAAATGTACATAAGTTCGCTGCATGTTCATCTGAACATGCTGCAGAATAAAGTCACATTACGCAGTCGAGTCAACGACAGAACGCAAGAGACTAGATGAGCATGCGAATTCATACGCGCTCAACTGATGAGAATTAATCATCTCATTTCTCACTTTTCTGTCATCAAGAAAGTAGTGCTTCTGAACACATCTATTCAAGAAGATGCAAAAATGCAGTCTAAATGCAGATGATTCAATTCTTCTACGACGATCTTAATAAGTAATAGCATTGCAATAGCGTTATATCACAAAGATCAATGAAAGCAACGATGAAAAAAATACAAGAAACGCATCGCAGACATTAATGCAACTTCAGCACAAAGATCTCAATTATTCAACAAGATGATAAAGATGCATGATGATTTTCAGAAGATTGAAAGCATTCTCACAACTCACATCAAAATTGAACGCATAAATCTCAATGTTTATCTGCACTTGAGAAACGTTTTGAGCATGAATAGCTCGCGATATGACTGCGAATGAAGTCATCAGACAGCGAAGCATATATTCATGCATTGCTTGAACTGAACGCATCTGCGATCAAGAATGCTACGTGATGTTGACTTCTTGAGCTATTGAATAATTATCATGATCACGAAAGATCTCAGAGCAGCAGCGAGAATGATGATGAAAACAAAGCTTCTGAAGCAATTTAAAGTGACTAGAACACTCATTCTTTAACATGTGATCAACGCGAAAAAATTTGATACATAGTCTTAATCTTGTTGTTTCAACTGCGTGAAGCAGTTGTATAAATCGACAACGAGATTTATCTGTATGAGATGCTGACTACGAATCTTCTGCAAGCTATGCTTGTCAGAAGAGCTGAATAATCTCATCAACATCAACAGAGCAGTAACAATGCTTTACTCACATGTTGAGCTCACACACAGTCAAAAAGCGAAGCAATGACAACATGATCATCAGCGCGTTGAAGCTCACACATACATAAAATGACAGCAACGTCTTTGCATACACGCTGCAGCTCATATACAATACATACACATATACTGCAAAGGCACGACTCAGCTTTTATGCACATACAGACAGATGTGATGCAGTAAATTGATCGATTTTTCGCATTTTCAGACCGATTTACACGCAGCGCAATCACACACAGAGCAGTAACAGCGCTTTATCCACACGTTGAGCTCATATACGACATACACACATATACTGCGAAGGCATGACTCAGCTTTTGCGCACATACACATTTGTGTAACGCAGAAAAACAATCAATTTCGATTTTCTGATTGATTTACATGCATTGCAAATACATAGATCAAAACTCATTTAGTTCGTTCAGCTAAATGATCATACATCGAACTTGAAAGTTCACATTGAAGTGATCAGCTTTCACAACTTTGAGTTGTCTATGTGATCACTTTATCATATAGACAGTTCACGCGCTCATATGCGCACTCTATCAATGTGACTATTCAATGAAAAAATATACAGCAGCGATTATGACTAAATTACATGTAATTTAGCATACACACAGCGTCTAGATAGTGTCATAGTCATAGATTGCATGCACTTAATGAAGAAATAAAAAAAATAAAAAAATCAGCTACATTGACGACATAGCACTATATGTACAGTACTCTGCAAAAAGTCACGATCACTTAAGCGAAAACACGTAAAATCGCGTATCTTCAAAACAATCAATCTTCTTCAATCACATTCATCATGCTCAGAAGAGCTTCGTTAACTACAATTTCTGGTAATAAGACTCTCAGAAAGAAGCTCGATTTGTTGACTAAAGGGAAAATTACGAGACAAGCTGAGCTAGAAGCTACACTCACCCAAATCAGTCGAAATTTGAACGTTTCTCGCACCATCATAAATGAAGTTTTAGAAAGACTTTGCACTGCATTCTTCGAAGTCAGTAAACTCAGATCAGGAAGGCCTTTATCAATTATTTCTCGAGCAGCTAGAATACTGTTACGTCAGTTACGATCGAAGTCTAAAATCATCTGAAGACAGCTGAAAACGAACATCGAAATCGATTTGAACGCGAGAACTCTCAACGCAACACTACGAGCTCACGAAATTTCTTACTGACTAGCTCTTAAGCGATCGAAATTAACATCTGAAGCTGCTCGACTTCGATTAAGATGAGCTAAAAGACATGAAAATTGAATCGTAAATCAATGAAGGAAAGTCATTTGATCGGACGAGACATTCGTGACTCGAAAATCAGGTAAAACACGAGAATGAATGTTTGAGACTCGCAAACAAAAATGAGATAGAGATAAAGTGATGAAAATTCTCAATGAAAAGATCTTTTTCATTATGGTTTGAAGAGCTTTTTGAGGTTCTGAAAGATCGAATTTATATCTGCTCGATCGGAACTTCGAATTCAAAAAACACGACTATTCAGCAGTCTTCTACATTCAGATTTTGAATCACAATTTGTCTGATATATGAAAGTCAGAACTAGTGTTCATGCAGAATAACGCTTCGATACATAGAGCTAGAAAATCAAAGCTTTGGTTTCAGGAAAATAATATAGAAGTCATGAAGTGATCTTCGTACAGCTTCGATTTGAATTCAATCGAAAATCTATGAGCTCTACTAAAGAAGAAGATCTATAAAGTTTATTCGAATCTGAATTCGCTGAAGAGTAAAGGGGACGAAGCTGAAACTCAGTTGTTTCAGATTTTACAGATGGTCTGAACGAATCTACGAGAGAAGGTAATTGAGAGACTAATATTCAGTATGCTCGACAGATGTGCAGCTGTAATAATAGCGAAGGGCTGGCATATCAAATATTGATCGAAGAATCATAAGTCATATACTACTAAATAACTAGCCCAAATATTGAAGTTCCCCAGCTGAATTTGATGGTTCAATGGTTGATGCAGGTGAGAAGTGTATTGGTTGGGAAGCGCGCGACCGTGACTTAATGCGAGGTACTGTAAAGAAAAAAAATATTGATAAGAATGTAAAAACGCTGAAAAATGCAGCAAAAATCGCTTTTACATGAGCAAAGAAAAACGCAGTGCAATTCGATGACTCAAAATCTGAATTGATACACTTCGAAAGTCACAAGACGACACTCAATCAAATGATTATTCTACTCAATAACATGATCATAAAATCAAAGACATGTGTATGATAACTAAGAGTCTGACTGAATCGAAAGCTCAACTTCAAAGTTCATGTGCAAACGAAAATCGTGACAGTCACAAGAACACTACACTCGTTGTTTAAATTAATGAATAGCGAGTGAGAACTAAATGTCAAATCAGGAAAGAAGTTATATTTGACATGCGTCACATTTATTAGCGATTATGACGTCGAAATATGATGAAATAATCAAAAAAGCTACTTAGTCAAATTTCGCAAACTGCAAAACGCTGCATTACGAAAAATTCTGAGTGCGTTTTGAACATCATCAATAAATGCTATGCAAATAAAAGTTGAAATCTCATCAATGAAGATGCAATTAGATCAAAAGTGCAAGAACTACGCAATTTGAATAGTTGAATTATTGAAAAAACATTCTGTCAGAAAAAGAACATTTATTTCATACTCATTTTAATACTCTATTGAATTGAATCTAGATTTGAACGCATCGAAATATCTGAACTGAAACAAGATGAAGACGAATTTATCTCGAAAAGTCAAGAAGTGCAAAGACAGACTCACGCAGATATATCGAATATTGAACAAAGTGCAAAAAACACTGAATTCAATAAAAGAAATCGAAATTTCTCACTTCAAGAAATCATGAGATCAAGAAATCGAGCATTTAGCAAAAATTCAAACCGAATTTGCAAAAAGCGAAACTCGCGAAACGATCAATATGCACTACAGAGAATTAGAAAGAATTATCAAAAAGGCGAAAAACATAGTGATGTATATCGACGCATCGCAAATTCGAAAAAGTATAGCAAAGATCAAAACAGAAACTGAAATGACAGTGATATTCACGCATGAACTCGTTAGATTCAGCAAAGCGACAAGCGTTTCTGACAAAATAATCACAACGAAAGCGAAACTGCAAGCTATTAGCGATGCAATCGCAATATGCAGCGAAAAAGCACTCAAAAACAGCGAAATTTGAGTGTACATAAACAGTCAAATAACTTTTTTTTCTCTTTTTTCTTCGAGTTTTACGTGCTTATGCAGTCTAAAACTATAAAACACGATGCTATCTATTTAAATAGTAGCACTGAAGCGCTGTGTATATGCTAAATTACATGTAATCTAGTCAAAGTCGATGCAGTATATCTTTTCATTAAGTAGTCAGATTGTTAAAATGCGCATACGAGCGTGTGAGCTGTTTATATAATCAAGTGATCATATAGACAACTCAAAATTGTGAAAGCTGATCACTTCAATGTGAGCTTTCGACTTGTCTGTATGATCATCAAGCTAAGCGAGCTAGATGAGCTTTGATCTATGTAGATGAAAGCTGATCACTTTGACGTGAACTTTCGAGTTCGCTGTATGATCACTCAGCTGAATGAACTAGATGAGTTTTGATCTATGTATTTGCGACGCATGTAAATCGATCAGAAAATCGAAAAATCGATCGATTTACTGCGTCGCACAGACATGTATGTGCGCAAAAGCTGAGTCGTGCCTTTGCAGTGACTGTGAATGTCGTATATTAGTTGCAGCGCGTGCGCAAAGACGTTGCTGTCGTTCTGTGTATATGAGCAAAGACTGTGTCATGTCTTTGCAGTGTATGTGATTGCGATTCATGTAAATCAATCTGATAATGCGAAAAATCGATCGATTTACTGCATCACGCAAGCGTGTAGATGTGCAAAAGCTGAATCATGTCTTCGCAGTGTGTATGTATGTGATGTATATGAGTTGCAGCGTGTGTGCAAAGACGTTGTTGTCGTTCTGTGTATATGAGCAAAGACTGTGTCATGTCTTTGCAGTGTATGTGATTGCGATTCATGTAAATCAATCTGATAATGCGAAAAATCAATTGATTTACTACATCACACGAGCGTGTAAATGTGCAAAAGCTGAGTCGTGCCTTCGCAGTGTGTATGTGTGTGATGTATATGAGTTGCAGCGTGTGCGCAAAGACGTTGCTGTCGTTCTGTGTATATGAGCAAAGACTGTGTCGTGTCTTTGCAGTGTATGTGATTGCGATGCATGTAAATCGATCTGATAATGCGAAAAATCGATTGATTTACTGCATTTTGCAGACGTGTAGATGTGCAAAAGCTGAGTCGTGTCTTCGCAGTATGTGTGTGTGTGATGTATATGAGTTCAACGTGCGAATATCACGCTGTTACTGCTCTGTGTGTGATTGCGCTGCATGTAAATCGATCTGAAAATCGAAATCAATTGATTTACTGCGTCGCACAGACATGTATGTGTGCAAAAGCTGAGTCGTGCCTTCGCAATGACTGTGTGAATGTCGTATATTAGTTGCAGCGTGTGCGCAAAGACGTTGCTGTCATTCTATGTATATGAGCAAAGACTGTGTCATGTCTTTGCAATGTATGTGATTGCAATGCATGTAAATCGATCTGATAAAGCAAAAAATTGATCGATTTACTGCATCATGCAAACGTGTAGATGTGCAAAAGCTGAATCGTGTCTTTGCAATGTATGTATGTGTGATGTATATGAGTTGCAACGTATGTGCAAAGACGTTGCTGTCGTTCTGTATATATGAGCAAAGACTATGTCATGTCTTTGCAGTGTATGTGATTGCAATGCATGTATATTGATCTGATAAAGCGAAAAATCGATCGATTTACTGCATCACGCAGACGTGTAAATGCACAAAAGCTGAATCGTGCCTTCGCAATATATGTGTGTATATCATATATAAGTTCAACATGTGAATAAAGCGCTGTTACTGCTCTGTGTGTGATTACGCTGCGTGTAAATCGATCTGAAAATGCGAAAAATCGATCAATTTACTGCATCACATCTGTTTATATGTGTGCAAAAGCTGAGTCGTGCCTTCGCAGTATATGTGTATATGTCATATATGAGCTGCAACGTGTATGCAAAGACGTTGCTGTCATTCTGTGTATATGCAAGCTTCAACGCGCTGATGATTACGTTGTCATTGCTTTGCTTTTCAACTGTGTGTAAGCTCAACGCATGAGTAAAGCACTGTTACTGCTCTGTTGATGTTAATGAAATTATTCAGCTCTTCTGACAAGCATAACTTGCAGAAGATTCGTAGTCAGCATCTTGTACAGATAAATCTCATTGTCGATCTGTTACTATCTAAATAAATAGCATCGTGTTTCATAGTTTTAAACTGCATAAGCACGTAAAACTTAAAGAAGAAGAAAATTATTCATTGTTTCAACTACATGAAGCAGTCATATAGACTGCAAGTAATTTTCTATCACAGAAAGTTTTGTTCATTTGATATAAATAACATAGAGTTTCTCATAAGTTGATTTAATCAATGTCACAAGAATGTATGAATTTATTATTATATATTTATTGACTTAAGCTTTAATAATTTACTTTATCTTTTTCAATTATTAATGATTGAAGATAAAATGCTCTTTCATTTGAATGATAATATTATCAACTTTTCTCACTTCAAGATGTTCATAAATTATTTTGTAATCAATCATATTTAAATTGAAACTCATTCATGAGTGAAAATTCTTATTGAAGTAGAATAAAATCATTGAGATAATGAAGAAAATATTGAAATTCTTGCTGAATTTTATCATTGAAAGTCATTTCACTCAGTTGTTTTGCATGTAGTCACAATAGATTTTAAGTTCATGCTCAATGTCTTAATTAACTTATTTCAATTAATCATTAATTTCAAAATAATAAACTATTAATAAACTAACTATGATTCTTAGTTACTTGCATAAACTTTGTCATATGATTGATATGAATTGAAAATCTCTGTTTAAAACAATAAAATTGAATAAATTATGAAGTTGATAAACATTTTATAACATGATTCAAATCATTTCTTCAACTGAAATGTCATTATCTTCTTAATGACAGAAAACATAGTGATGTTTCTTGATGAAATAATATATGATTATGCAAATGACATTATATTTTTCTGATAAAGATAATTCAATGATGAAGTTTATAACTATATCTTTTCAGCATTTCTATGAAATCAAGAAAGAATGATAAAATTTATTAATGTTATCTTTAAATATCTTACTTTGCTGATAAACATGATAATTTCATATATACTATTTGATTTTTATTCAATGATTTAATTAATAGTAGAAGCGCTGAACTAAATCAATAATTCTTTTATTATTAAGATGAGAAATTGATAATTGATCATGAATTTTCTGCAGCAATTTCATATGTATATTTTTAAAAACTCACAATAAGTTTTTTTTAAATAAAACATCATTAATAATCTTGCAGTTTTTAGTTTAATGTTATATAGTTTAAGCTTGTTTTCACTTATAGCTTGTTTATACTCATTGCAAAGCTTATTCATTTAATTGATAATGCATATACATTGATAAAGATTAACTTCAGATTTAATAACTAAAATACTTATTTTATCAAGAATCAAAATAGTCTAGATTGATTGCATCAAGTCAAGTATTTGAGTTTGAATTGAGTACTCAACTTGAAAAGTGTCGAGTTGAATTGAAATTTTTTGGAAAAAGTGTTGTGTCAAGTTGAGAAGTTGAACTTAAGCACTCAAGTTGAGTTGAGAAGCTTGACTCAATAACTTGATTCAAAAACTCGACTTAACTCGACAACATATTAGATAAATGTAAATAGCTTGATTGAACAGTCTTCATGATTCTTTTCATGACTTTCTATCATGTTTTCTCGTCATGACTCTTTATCAAAGTTAAACAATCTTCATGTTTTTTCTTCATGTTTCTCTTTATGACTTTTTATCAAACGATCTTCATGTTTCTCTTTATAACTCTCTATTAAAAGATAATGCAAAAAGATAATGCAAAAGTCAAAAACCGAAAATTTTTCTATATTTAGCTCTTTTGACATCAAGCTTGAGTTCTTGATGAATCAAGTCGAGTTGACTCAATTTTTAGTTGAATCAGATTGCATCAAGTTGAAAATATGAGCAACTTGACTTGAGTTAAGTTGAAAATGTAAGCAACTCGATTCAATCTTGATTCAAGTTCAAAGTGTTAACTTGAAACTCAACTTGATGATCAGTTTAGTTCTTTCTGCTAATCATTCTCAACAAATCAAATACAAGAATGTTCTGTCTCAATTCTTGTTATTACGACAACGAGATGCTGAATTAAATGATTTTCATAAGCGATTTTTCTTGTAGTTTTGCATTCTATTTGACTTTTTCATCTGTATGCAGATTGCTTTGTAACATGCGCATTGAGATTATCAAAGTTTGCATGATCATGAAAACTTTGTCTGCAATCAATGCATAACACTTCATCATCATGCAGCATCTTGATGTGGTTTAAACTTTTGATAATCTTTAAACTTTACTGTAACTAAATGATCAGTGATAAAATTCATCTGTATGCAATGCTGATTATGAATCTACTGTTTAGCTACAGTAAAGTCTAAAGATTATTAAAAGTTTGAATGACATTGAGATGCTGCGTGATGATGAAGTGCTGTGCATTGATCGCATGCAAAGTTTTCGCGATCGCGCAGACTTCAATAATCTCAATGTGCATGTTACAAAGCAATCTGCATGCAGATGAGAAAGTCTAATAGAATGCAAAACTATGAGAAAAATCGCTTATGAAAATCATTCAATTCAGCATCTTGTCGTCATAATGATGAAAACTGAGACAAAACACTCTTGCATTTGATTTGTTGAAGATGATTAGCAGAAAGAACTTGAATCACGAACATTCTTTAAATTTACATGCTAACTACGTATAGATCTTGTTAAGACTGCATGTTCGTTACTACAACATGAGCAACTCACGAGTCTTGTTAAGTTCAACATGAGCAAACTCAAGAATCTCATTAATATCATTTAACAGACGTTCAAATACAAACATTTTATACATAAATGATACGCTGACAAAAAGACTTCATTAAAAGAAAAGAAACACAAGCGAATTATTAAAGAATGATCAAACTACGCTGTCTGATTAAAAGTGTAGCATATGAACATTTTTGCAAAACATGATTAATCTGTATGAGAAAGATCTTTACAGATAACATGAAACAAATGAGTTGCACATCTTACAAGCGAAGTGAATGTCTGCGAAGCATGATATACAATGATGATGACTGTTGATCTTGAGAATCTCATTTTTTCACTGAGCTTTGACTCTTGAATGTCTTGATGATAAAATCAATCTCTAGTCAAAGACATAATCTGTATAGCTCAAAAGAACAGTAACGCATGTCAATGTGATTAAAGAAGAAATTGACTGTGATATGCATGCATATTGCTGACGAAACGTCTGCAACTCATGCTTAAGAAGTAAACTGTCAAAATCTGAGCAGTGAGAGATTTTGCTAATCTTGAACTGTAAATCTGCTGCGAGAAACTATCTCTCGCTAAGAAGAAAATCAGCATAGAGATTGTATCTTATGTATGTTGCATGCAACGTATGCAACATATTTTCAATAGACATGAACTCATTAGATGCAGCAAAGTGACAAGTGTTTCAGACAAAATCATCATAATGAAAGTGAAACTGCAAGCTATTAATGATGCAATCGCAATGTGCAGCGAAAAAGCACTCAAAAACAGCGAAATTTGAGTGACATGAACAGTCAAATGACTTTGCAAAGACTAAATGCAAAGAGCAACGTCAATGCAAGATTATTCAATGACATACGACAAAATTTGATCAATTTACGTCAGAAACAGTGTCAAATTCACATACAGTGAATATTGAGTTGCAAAAGCATTATTAAGAACGAAAAAGCAGATCAATTGATCAAAATTGCTGCTCAAGAAGTATCAGTTATCAACAACATAAAAGCAATGATCGACAACGAGATTTATCTGTATGAGATGCTGACTACGAATCTTCTGCAAGCTATGCTTGTCAGAAGAGCTAAACAATCTCATCGACAAAGCAGTAACAGCGCGATACGTGCATGTTACGCTCACATACACAGATCGAGCATTGCATTGCGATGCTCACAAACAACAAGATCACGTGATCAAATGATCATGTGATCAAACAGCGAACAAAAGCTCACGTCAAAGTGATCAGCTTTCACAATACACAGACTGAGCATCGCATCGCGATGCTCACAAACAACTTAAAACTCATCTAGTCTGCTCAACTAGATGATCAAACAGCGAATGAAAGCTCACGTCGAAGTGATCAACTTTCACAACACATCAATCATTTATTTAGCTCGCTCAGCTAGATGATCAAACAGCAAATTTGAAAGCTTACATCAAAGTGATCAGCTTTCACAATTTCGATTTGTCTATATGATCATTTGATTATATAGACATGTCGCACGCTCGTATGCGCATTCTAACGATCTAACTGCTCAATGAAAAGATATACAGCAGCGATTATGACTAGATTACATGTAATTTAGCATACACACAGCGCTTCAGTGCTACTATTTAGATAAATAGCATCGTGTTTCATAGTCTTAGACTGCATAAGCACGTAAAACTTGAAGAAAAAAAAACATGAAAGCAATCATCATAAGCTTCGTCAAAAAGCAAATTTGCAAAGAGACGAAATTACAATGATTAGAGATCTGAAAAAGCAGTATTAAAAAGAGAAATCAGTATCAAAAGATAATATTGAATGTGAATTTAAGTCATAAATCACTAAAAGAGTTGAGAAAAATCGATAAACTAACGTTTTCAATCTTTATTCAGCTGAAAATGAGACATGACTATTTCAAGAGCTATTTGCATCGATTATCAGAGAATAATTTGAACAAATGCTATGAAATATGCAATGTAAGACAAACGTCGAAGCATTTACTGCTGAACTGCAAACATTATAGAGCAGAGCAGAGAAAGCTTAAGAAAAAAGCTCAGCTCAAAAACACAGACATTATAATGATACTGTTCATCATCAAGATTGAAAGAATTGCAACATTAAAGTATTTGAAAAATACTTGAATTGCAACGAGAAAATGACTATTAGAAACGAAAGAGTAGAACGCGAAGAGTGTGAAGAAATGAAGAAAAATGAGAGTATAATTGCAAGAGTTGAAGCGAAAGCGCTTGTATATGCAAACTATCGATGTGATTGATTAACGAGAAGATATAAAGCAGCGACTTTAATCAGATTACATGTAACGTAGCATACACACAGCGTCTAGACAGAATCATAGTCATAGATTGCATGCATTTAATGAAGACAAAGAAAAAAAGAAAAAAAGAAAAAAAACTGTAACTAAACAGTAGATTTGTAGTCAGCATCACGTACAGATGAGTTTCATCGCTGATTGCATGTGCTATGAAGCATGTACGAAGCATACAGAGTGTATGAATAAACAGATAAATTGATAAACAGAAATGAACAAAGATTCAAAACATACGTTGAATTAGAATCAAGAAATTCATGAATGAGATGATTATGAGCACAGCGAGTACAGATGCGTTGAGACATGAAAAAAGAATAAAGATTAATATAAATTGCGTACAATATAGATAACGACAGATGCAGATAAGTAATGAAAGTATGCAGATGTACGAGTAAACAGATAAACAAATCAATGAAATTTTTCAGTTTGACCAGATGATATTTGATCATCTGATGTATATACAACAACTTCAATGAACAGTAAAAATCAGAATGATAGTTTAAGTAAAAGAAAAAGAAATGATGATAGTTTAAACGGGAAAAAATGACTTGCACGAGTCAACGCAGCGAAAAAACATAGTGCGAAGTCGAAAAGTTTTGATGTTGAGTCACGTGATGAAATTCTTGACAATCAATGATCAGAATACACTCTTGCTTCAGTACTATATAGATATGAAATGTGAATTTTCAGCTTTATAGAGCTGTTCGACTGCTAGATTTAGCTGAGTGCTATTCATGCTTCTCACTTTCGCTCAGTTCTTCACTTAATGCTCATCAGTCATGCATCACTTTCAGCTATGCATCACTAAATTCAACTACTCTTTATATACACAAGAATTTTTGAGCAATTGCTTCAAAATAACTCGTCATTTCTACTGATAAGTCTGAACAAATTTAATGTGAGCAACTCTATGAGACTTAGTAGCTCTGTAACACTTCTTTAGTGCATTTAAATAACGCTTTTTCCAGATCTTTTCACGCTGCTGCTGTTTTTTGTTCTTCAATTTCTGTTTATCTTGAATCATACTTTAAGCATCTTTGATGTACAAGATGTTTTCAATTTTAAGAATTTTATTAAACTGCTTTTTGCATGCTTTGTGAGCATTTTCAACAACTTCTATTTGATGATATATTCTTGCTCTCTTCACTGATGCATTCAATGCTCATTAATGACTCTCTATTATTTGAATTCTTGAAGTAAATTCTTTTATTTGAATCTACAGTAACAATTCAATCGAAGTGTGCAATGATGCAATGCTCATATGATAGTCAATTTCATGTATCATTCTTCATTATATCATATTTGATCATCATCTCATTAAACTCATTAAAATGAGTCTGTAGTACTTTTGAATCATGCGTGTTCTTTCTTTCAGCTGTTAAAGACTTTCGTTTAGCTTTGAAAAGATCTGACTGATGATTTAATCATTGTTTGACTCATTGAGCGTTCAGTAGAGCTGAAGAATTTCAACGAGCAAAGTCTTGAGTACGAAGAACGTTTGTTGTTGATTGCATCATGTGTAGTGTCACGATTCTAGCCTTGCCAGGCCTATTCTCGCTCCGTCACCTTGACTAGTTCCTATTGGGCCTAGCGTCGGCTGAGAAACACACATATGTAGCCAGCTTCTTTCCTGTAGCTATCTTTCTTCCTTAGCATTTATCTTCTAGTTAAATGACACTCCTATCTGACCCGCTCTAGGCAGACCTCTAACATTAGATAAATGCTCATCATCTACTATTCTGCTATCGACGAATAGACGATACGAAACAACCTATTCAGTAAGGAAAATTTGCAAGAGATTCTTCAAATTTGCATCATCATTTTAGATCGCAAGAAATTCTTCGATTCTACACTCATTTTCATCATTCTATTCGCAAGAAATTCTTCGAATAAAGCACTCAATTATTACCTGAAATTCACAAGAGATTCTTTGAATTTTCACTCATCAAAAAACATCAATTCAAAACATCAACCTCTCATCTACTCTTACCTCAACAACTTCTACCTTCTCTCATCATGACACGCGACGTCGAGTCAGTTGAGTCTTGAACAACTCGCCTGCTTAGAAGCACTGTCAATAGAAGAGTTTCACTTCTACTCATCAATGCTTCAGTTGAAGCTGAGAAAGCTGTCATCTTCTGAAACATAAACATAGAAGAACAACTGTTTCATTGAGTCAGCAATCAATTCAACGAAGTCATCAATATGCTGAACGAGCTTCGAAGTCAGCGAGACTTGACTCTACAACTCAATGAACACTGACTTCTCGTACAAGATGATCACAAAAAGAGAGCGAAACAACTA
>JAABUY010000174.1_pt1 | contig 133079 bp, 103 predicted proteins | sample 5560271 | NCBI WGS metagenome assembly JAABUY01 (sample SAMN10711886, study PRJNA513374) | rock metagenome | isolation source: Antarctica rocks | place: Antarctica: Victoria Land, University Valley
CTTTAAATTTCTTAGATAATAGCTTAAGAAGAAATGATCATAAATTAATAAATCTAAATAATTGTGCAGCTTAATTTAAATTGATCTTAGTTATCTACAAATTCACTAATAACAAAAACACAGCATTTATGTAAACAAATAATAATATAAAGACTTAGCAAATTCATTTATCTTTAACACAACACTTTTTACATTTTCTTTCTACAAAACATCTTACTTTTTGTATTAAGCTTTTTACATTTTCTTTCTGCATCATGTAAGTAAAGTAAGTAATGAAGAGATATGATGCTGACTTTTATTTTAGAAATATATCATTAAAATAGAGAAAACTGAGTGTAAAGATTATCTTCATCAATGTAGTAAAAGTATTAAGCTTCACATTTTTCATTACTGAATTAAATCAACTCATTAATATAGTAAAAACATCAAACTTCATATCTCTCATTACTGAATGAGATTAACTCATCAGTAAAAAAACACATTTTATTAATACATTAGACTTCTCATTTCAATCTGAGAAGAAGAAAAAGAAAAAGATTAATGAAATTAATTTATTTATTTTAGACATTGCTGCACATCTGAAGAAAGAAGACTTTGCTGATTAATGAAAAAGAATAAAAGCATTTATTAACTACTCTGAATTTACACTCAATGCTGCACTGTCTCAAAGTACTTTAGCTACTTCTTTTACTTCTTTTAGCTCAAAATCTAGTACATAACTTCACTTATTATAATGCTTAATTATAATGCACAAAGTGTATACTAAATTAAAGACTAAATCATATTCAAGAATTTAGAAGCTCTTTATTTATTCTTTTATTGAGTTCTTTACATTCTGATATCACTCAAAAATTGACTTCATCACATTCTTCAGTGATTAATATATTTATAGATGCTGATATTGAAGAGACTCAAGAGCAGAATGATATAACAATGAATAGATTGAATATAGATTTTAAATATAATTCAAAATATAAGAAGCTCAAGATGAGAATTTAAAAAACAAAATATGCAGTTAAGACAAGAAAAAAAATTGTTATTAAGAGATATGCAGAGAGTAAGCATAATGAGTATTAATAAATGATTATAATGTTTTGTATTAGACTTTAACTTCATTTGTAGTGATCTTTCTTACAAATTAGAATGTGATGACTGAGTAAAAGAAGAATGAAGATACTGCTCAGCAAAACAATTTAATTATAATTATTAAAGAAACACAAGCTCTGTATAAGCTTCTTAAAGCAAAGAGTACTTTCTCAATAACTAAAGAAGAGATATATTAACTTTATTTGACATTTAGTCTGTGCTGATATGATTAAATTGAAAAAGTAAACAAGTATATTTAAAGCTGTTGAGATAACTGTTTAAATAAAGTAGTTAAGTATTAAAAATGAATCATTCAATTTAACAGCTATAAACAACTTACTATAGCTGAAGATGAGAATTCAAATCTTGCTATGCAGATTTTTAATAGCAGCATACTTGATTCAGAGCACATAGCAGACAAGAAAAATCATTAATGTATATTATACTTTTAACACTTCTTTATAATGACTTTAAAGACAAAAGTTAATGTTATTTTATTCTATAGTTATCAGCTCTCAACAGTGTTCAATGCTTCTGCAGATAAGAATGAAGAAGCAGAAATAATATTAAGTAATGATAAGAGCAAAGTTACAGTAGCTTTTTCTGTTTAAGTGATGTTAAATAAAAACATTAATGATGAGTGCATCTTTCTTAAATCTGATGAACTTATGCACACAGATATCAGAAAAACAATATTGAAAGAAAACAAAATATATTAATTCTGCACTGTTTATCTATCAGAGATTTAACTAAATTTTGAACTTCATAGACTGCTATTTTAATGTCAAAAAGTGATGAAGTTGAGATACAAATTAATTAAATATAATTATATTGCTTTATTATAATGCTCTTTACAATTGTCTATTAGCTTCTTGCTGATTAACTATATTTATAAATTAAGATCAACAACAAAGATTAACTGTCAACATCATAAGCTTTAATCTTCATTAATGATGCAGATCAAGAGGCAGAAGACTCAGTGAAGATACAGAATAATGATGAGAAGAATGAAGATCATCATAATGATGATAATAATAATATTAATGAAGATACAAAGAATCAAAATGAATTCTAATGCTCTAAGTAAAGCTAAATGTTCTTAAAGATTCTTAAACATTATTTTCTACATCTGAGCATATTCAATTTTAATACTTCACTCAATACTATTAGCTTGCATGTAACTTGTATTTACTATAAGCAATTTAAGAAAATTGAAGTGTTTATAAACTGTATAGAAAGAGTAAAGAAATTTAATGTTTAAATTAAAAATTATATTAAGTATATGTTTATTGAGATCATTGACACTTAAATTGATGAATGTCAACATCATCTTCAGATAAGAAAGAATGAATTTTTCTTGACTTTAAACAATCATTAATGATATTAATAGATGAAAGATTCTGTCTTTTATAAAATTGTAATATTGAAGCAGTTAAGAACTTAATGTACTTTATCTGTGCTTTTAAACATAAATGTAATGCTTTTGACAATTTTCTGCTTTGTTAATAAAGAAGACTTTTCTTTCTTAATTAATGTTGTATTATATTTAAGACTGTATGTATATTAATAGTCAATGTACTCTGAGCAGAGTTATTTAAGTGAATAATTTAAAGATTAAAATTAATGATTATTAAGTCATCATTAATGATCTTAATAGCTGATGCATCAATTGCTGTAGTGAGCCTTTTAAATAATGAATTCATATAATCTTTAATCTTTCTTAACTCATAATTATAATCATCATTAGTGATTACATATTCTGAGTGTGTGCTGTTTAAGATATTTATAACACTTAATTGTATCACTTTTATATTTAAAATTTAATCATAATCATCATTGTTAAGTCTTAAGTCAATGTTCTTATTTTAATCATAATTATAAAGCTTGAAGTTAATGTTGTTCTTATAATCACTATCATTATAAAGATTATTATCACTGAAGTAGTGATCTGATAAAAGCTCTGTATATAATTTAGTTACTGTTGAATTCAGCTTATTTGCTGATGAATCTTTCTCATCATTATTAACAATCATTATCAATACAGATCTCTCTTCAATTCTTTTTATTACTTTTGCTGCAAGAATGAACATATCATGATATTTAATCAGTATAATGTTCTCAATAGTGTCTGAATTTAGTCAATTTCAACAATATATGATTACATCTTAAGTCATATTGAATAAGTATTTGACTTCAACATTTACTGCAGAAATTGCAAATATATCTTTTACAAATTGTATCATTACTGATTTTAAGTTCTTCATCAGCTTTCAGTAATTAAGTATTAAAATGTTTACATCTAATATTAAAGACTTTTACAGATAATTTAAGACTTCTTTTGTCATAAATGTGTCTTGATGCTTTTTTACATTTTTTATGCAACTCATCATTGTTATTATCTTCTTCTTCTTTGAATCAAGAATTCTTAAATCATTATCTGATGATTCTTTCTTTAAGTGCTGATAGTTAACTCTGTAATATTGTTGAAACTTAAATTTATACTTTAAATGTAGATCTTCTCAGTCTTCTCTTTATTGAAACAATATGTCAGTCTTGCTATATAATATTTATTAAGAACTGAGAATATTCTACATTGTACATATTAAGCTTATTGCATAAATTCAATATGACATTAAGATTACAGAATAACTCTTAATTGATTTCTGTCTTTTCATAATATTGAGTCAGTTTCTTTTTTAATGCATTAATAATATTTTACAGCTCAGCATTAAAGAACAATTTAAACTCTCTGATTACTTCATTCTGTTTTTTAAGATAATCAAATATATTATTGTATGCATATCATAACTTATAAATTGTTAATTCACTAATAGCACTCATTGTCTCTGTTTAGTTCTTGAAGTGCTTCAGAAGATGCAGCATGTATTTAATATGTTGTCACTCTTTTATATTATATTTAAGAAATTTCATTCTACTTATTGTTAAAGTCAGACATTCTATTCATTGAGAAAGTTCAGTTTATAGTTTATATACTTGATTCAACATATCATATAGAGAGTTTCATTGAGTTCTTATATTCTTAATTATATCTCATGAATTTGTCTTCTGCAAATCTTTAAACAACTTTAGACACTGTGATGATGTCATAATGATAATAGTTAGTAATTAAATTTATATGAGACTTTTGTTAGAATATTAACTCAACAAATATGAGCATTATAATAAAGTATTATAAAAGATATACTGATCTTTTTCAGTATAATGTCAAAGAAGTAGTCTTTGTCAATTGTAAAATTTTATAACTCATCATCATTAAATGTAATGATGAGTTAATCATTCTTTGCATTCACTTTCAGATATATAAGTAGCTGACTGACTGCAAGCTGAATTATATGTATTATGTAGTTCATAATTTCAGTTTCATTACTTCAGATAATATTCTTCTAACTCAGAAGCTGACTCAGATGACATTATAATGTATAATTATTGAATGCATTGTCTGCTGTAACTATCAGCAATTAATGTGTCAAATTTTACTTCTTTAACATCTTAAAAATATACTCAGCAAGATTTTCATCATTATATTGACTCTTTAGTTCTTTAAAGACTAAAAGTATCTCTGTGTATTTTTATTCAGCATCAATAAAGTATGCAGTAATGTCTAGAAATGTAAGATGATTTGAATTGCTTTATTTATTAAATACAATAAAGACTTTAATCTGTGTCTTAAGCTCTGCAAGTACATTTTTTTAAATATTTATAGCACAATACTTAAGAAATTATGCAATCTTGCTTTGATTTAAAACTTTAATATTGACACAATACATCTAGATGAGCTTTCAGAACTTTATATACTCAATAATATAAAAGAATATATTGAGTACTATAATGAATTGAAGAATCTGCTGATTAAAGACTTTAAAAATAAAGTTAAATAATTTAATAATGATCTTTTGAGCTGTCTGTCAAACAGTGAGCATTATATTAAAGCATTATAATTGAAAATTATAGCATATCTTTAAGTTCATTACTTCAAAGATTAAAATCTATCTTTCTGATGCTGATTTTATCTTTTGACAACTGCTGTGCTTCAGATAACATTTTATAATGATTGTTTCATTATTTTCTGATGCTGAATAATTCATAATATTGTAACAGTTAATACACATCATATCTAATCTTTCATCACATTTGCTAGCTACTTCAGCAAAGAACTGTCAGATCTTTGCTGAGCAAGCTGAACTGTTTTATGTTATTTAAATATAATTTTTAATTTTTGTATCTGTATTTTAACTTCATACAGTTGTTTCTCATCAGTCTTGAAATTCTTACTTTGTTGCAGATCTTTAAAGAACATACTTTGAGTTTGAAGTGTCTGCAAAAGTTAAAGAACAAGATTAACTTAATTAAGATGATTTAATTCTATCATTAAAAACATTTAAAAATAATCTTTTTAAGTTGCTTAAGATCTGACTGAATGATGAGCTGTATAAAGACATGATGTTGAGTTATTGTAGTAAGTTAAGCAAATAAATAATACTTTATTGTACTTTAAGTGATGTATTGATGATAATGTGTTGTGAGAGTTTCAAAATTAATATATATAAGATTGTAGTCATGTAACAGAACATGTATCTGAATGTAAAATGAATTTCTTACAATATCAATTATGATAGACATTATTCAAAAATTATTATGTATAACAAATATTAAGTATTAATGAAGAGATTTCTCATTGAAAAATCTTTAATTAATAATTAAAGATCTATTTAATTATTCTTTATCTTATATCTTTAATCTCTGAAAATCAGCTTTCTATTTAATTAATAATGACTACTTATTATTTTTCTCACTACTCTCTTTATCACTAATAAATTCAACATTCTTCTCATCATCTTCATCATCATCAATCAAGTCATCAAGAACAAATTCATTAATAAAATCATTATTTAAAAATTTCTCATCTTCAGACATCATTACACAAGCTTCATCAACATCTTTAACTACACTCTTTTTATCTTCTTTCTTCTGATCAAATACAGGCTCTTAAATGCAACTAATTAATGTTAAAGTTAAGAAGTGTTATAATTAAGTAATATAATACTTATATATAATTGAAATCATTAATGTGTTTAGAATCAAGAACTTCACTATGAAAGTAATGTATGATCTTAATGAGATCAAAATCTTCAGTATTATGTAACTTTTGTTCTTTCATATTGTTAAGAACTCTTTTACAGTGCTTAATTATAACTATTAAATGCTTCTCAATTTAATAATTAATGTTGATGTATTTCTACTGAATAACTTCATCTTTATTAATATTCTAAAGAATGTCAGAGAGTCTATAAAAGATATAGATGTAACATATTTTTTATTTCACTTCTATGAACTTTCACTCTTTTTTTAATGCAAAAGCTTCAGCAAATAACATCTTCTTCTCAGTCTTCTCTTTAAATTAAGCTCAGTTCTTATTCTTTATTAACTTATTTCTCAACTCATCTTCATAATAGACATCTGTAGATAGTTAAAAGTAATATAATTAAGCATAATAATTTTAAAGAAGTCTTACAAGAAATTTCACAGTTATATTGCTTCTTTAAGATCTCATCTTTAATCTTCTCTTTCATGATCTTTTTCAATGCTAAATTCACAATTTAATATGCATCAATCTTTTTCAATGCATCTCTTTCTCATTTTACAGCTCTGCAGTCTGCTATCTTTGCATTTTTAATTTATTTAAAGTTTTCATTCTTTATACATTTCTGTTATTTCTTTCTTGCACATACAGTCTTTAAGTTGTTTAAGTATTTGCTAAATGTTTTCTTTTAATCATATATGGATTTCTATGAATGATCATGATGATCAGATTCTTCTTCAGAGATTAAGAATAAATTAAAAGCTAAATATTTTGCAGTTTACAGTAAAAGCTTAATGTTTAAATCTGTTATGATAAAAGTTTAGAATATGTAGTTAGCTGCTGAGTTCTATATTGAGCAACATAATTAAGCATTATATGTACACATCACAACTATGCATCAGAGTAAAGTACAAAAGCAATGTATAAGATTAAATTTTAAGAAATGAGCAGTAGAACAAGTGATAGCATTGAGTAATATATTTAGTGAGTGTAGAGATTGAATGTAGAGATTGAGTAGAGATAGAGTGAGTGTAGTAGATTGAGTAACAGAGATGAAGATAAGAAAGTGTCAGATTGAGTATTAAAAATAAGTGTGTTAATATATTTATTCATAACATTGACATATATATCATGAGTAAATATGTTATTTATCAGCAATTTAACATCTAAATATTGCTAACATCTAAAAGCTCTCAACACATCTTCTAACTATACACTTTCAAACTATAACACACTTTCAAATTACAATGCATCTTTAAACTACAAAGTCACTCTAGAATTCATTGTCATTCAGAGATGCATTTAAACTGCTTTTTTATAATGCTTCTGTTAATTTAATTTTAAAGCATCATTGTATTGTCATATTATGTCATAATACATATCAAGAAAACTTCAAAATGTAATGCTATGAAGACTGTATCAGATAGAGAGAAGACAGCAGCAGTAGAAAGAACATTTAGAAAGATATTTAAGAAAGAAAAAACTGATGTTGATGAAAAAAAAAAAGAAAATAATGCTATAGATACAGAAGAAAACACTGAAGCATTTAAGTCAGCTCATCACTGAAAGTTAGACAGTAAGCTTAATTTTAATATACAATATAATATTTAATAATAATGCTCTGTTCTACAGCTGTCACTCTTCATAAAATATATCACTATTAGAAATCAACAAATTTTCTAATAACAAAACTACTCTTTCAAAGACTTTGCTGCAAGATAACTTAAGATTATTTAAAGAGAATTTTTTCTCAATATAAGATGTTTTACTTTTAAAGCTCAGTCATCAACAGTCTGCAGAAGACAGTAAAAGTATATATTGTTGTTTTCTTTAAAAGTAAGTTTAATGAACTGTACAGTAATTATTATTTATCAGTTAATAGAATGCAGATGTTAATTTAATTGCAATTTATGTAAAGCAGATTATCATTCAGCACAAGAATATGTCTCTTATTAAGAAATATATGCATAACTGAAACATCACATTTAAAGATGCAAATTAAAGCAATCATTACTAGATTATTTTGAGAATATCTAACTCTCAATGTAGTAAATAAATAGACTAAATTGAAAGCTGTTTAACTATGCATATATAATGCTTACTTATAATGCTCATATATCAGTAATCTTTAAGCTCATAACTTTTATTTTTGAGTCAAGTCTCAAGAGCTCACTTACTAATCAGTTTTAAAATTCTTAAAATCTGAACAGAGCTTCTGAGTTAAATCAGACTTTAATGTTTAAGTTTAATCTAAATTCTTAGACTAACAATTAAAGCTTAACTTAACTTAACTTAAAAGCTCTGTTCAGGTCAGGTCAAGTTAATCTGACTTGATGGTTACTCTATATTTGAGATTAAATCTGTAAGATAGATAGAGATATATAAGATAATTTTACATTTCTTTTGCTATTTTTATGTTGTCTATGATGACAGTGATCTTTAAGCTAATAATAAGCATAATAATGACTGTGATCTTATTGTTTTATGTGATTCAGTCAGCTCAAGTAATGTTGACTGAAACTGTTGATGTAATTGTTATTATTTTAGATATAAATTCTTTAGTCATTACTGACTGACTTAAAACATCTAACTTTGATAAGAATTCAACATCACTTTCTATTATTAAATCTCATAATTCAGCACTCATCAAACTGTATTTAATCAACATTCTTTATGATGAGTAATTTGCTGACTTCTTGAGTTTTATAACTTTTGAAAATGTAAGATTATATGACATTGTAGTCATTTTGTATGATGAGAACATCTAAATTAATGATGAAGTTGTTTTTAATGTAAAGATCTGACTTTAAAATGATTATAAGAATTGTTTTTGACTGTTTTATCTGTGAATTTATAACAGTTTGATGTAAATAACTTCTCATTATACATTAAATTCACTTTATCTCTTAAGACTCTTTCTAGCATCTGTAAAATAATGATGATAATAAGATGTTTTTCTTTTACTGTTTTAAATAGAAACAAATAACTTAATGAATGAATTTTAAAGAATATCAATACATATCTGAGCTCATAATCTGTTAAATATAGAAGAAGTGACTAATGAAATGAATGTGTAATCATAAGTGTTTAGCTACTCTATGAAAATGTGACCCTATAAGAAGGTCTTCAATTGATGAAAGAAAAAACTTTTATCTGTAGCAAACTGTTTGCCCTAGCAAACTCTGCATGTTCCTGAAACCTCTGTAGGGCTCTGAAACCACTAAGGTAACGAAATGAGGCTGAAAGTTTGACAGTAGCCAGTAACGTTAGCGTGCATGTGATCTTGAGCGATATCTGTAGGTAGCTAAGGTAGGCAATCGTCGATGGCCACACCATCCATCATAAGGTAACGAGCGCCTCGGACGTCGGAGGTCCCTCCGTATTTTTAGTCCCCGGCACGTCGTCAACGCAGCCCTCTCGCGTAAAAGCAACAACCAGAAGGGAAAGCTCCTCACTCACCATGATTTACTTCTACTTCGTAACCTCAATTATCTCTTCATCAGCCCCGCTCTTCTCATCTTCGTGGTTTGCAGCTCATCGAGACTCATCGAGGCGTCGTTCTTCCCAGACGGTGGAGAGTGTACTCGTACCTGCCTGACTTATATCACCTCAGCTTTTCAGGATGTCCATATTATGTCACTACGACCACACTCGCGGGAGAAAATCTCCTTCACCATGATCAGTCACATTCGGTTGGGTCATTTGCTACTCGATCATCGCACATTTGACCTTATTGATTACGCCAACGTCCCTCTTGAATGACGGACTGAATGAAACGAAACATCGGAACATTCAACGGTCGAGCGACCTGTGTGGGAGAAGCAGTCAAATAGCAGTCAAATAGCAGTCGAAGAGCAGTCAAAGCAGTTGATGTGCGAACGAAGAGCAGATGGCGTGGGAAGAGCAGTTGAAGAGCAGTCGGAGAGCAGTCGAAGAGCAGTCGAAGAGCAGTCGAAGAGCAGTCGAAGAGCGCTTGGTACAGAGCAGATATATCCGCAGAGACTGACGGGAGAGCTATACATTCTGGGGTATTACAAGCACAGTCTCTACCGACCACCACTTTCTCTGTCGCAAGAACATTCATCTTCTCTTCTCTTTCCCTCCTGAATTCGTCGCCATCGTCCTTCGTAGTGTTTCGTCAAGTCGCCACCGTTGGGAGGCGCTCTTTCAATCATTCAGTAGCCAGTTAATGTGCATGACCCTTTCACTGCCTCCAGAGAACTGTCGAGATAGTGCTGCGTCTACTTGCCCGATAAATGTTCGCCACTTCTCTTCCCAATTCTCGGCTATCCCTTCGTCGATATACCGCACTATTTGTTCGGTGGGCTGCGTGTAGGAGATCCGGGCGCAGGCGTCAAGGATGTCGTCAACGCTATAGTGCCGGGACGGTTTCATGAGTTCGCGGATATTGCTCGGGAGCTGGACCTTGCATTCGACAGCGCCCTTGCGGAAGAGATCTTGCAGAGGCCCGCAGATCGCGAAACCCGGGCGGTTAGCTTGGAGAGTTCGGAGGCAAAATTCGACGACCTCCGGCGCATGCGGTTCTGAAGGGGAGTATCGGATGAGGACATCGCTCATGTGAAGTGTGCAGAAAGCCATCAAGGGCAACTGATAGCGGCAAGAGTACAGTCTCTCGGATTGTTCGAGTATCTTGAGACCAGCTTTGGCACTTGCGAGGAGTATCCGTTTGAGCTCGTGACGCGTGCTGGTGGGAAAGCTTTCGACATGCAACAAGGGCAGGAACAGCAAGACAAGAGCGGTGTGATACTGCACACTGACAATAGGTCAGTACCAACACTTCCCCTATAACAGTTTGACCGGAGCATACTGAAGGAATAGTATATGAGGCATTGCCTGCGCGCTCGTATCGACTCGTGCAAGATACTCCGGGAGCTCATCCTTCCAAGTCAAATACCGTTTATAGCGCTCCAACCAAACCGGAGCGGTGACCTTTCCACGCGCCCCACAGTACATATTGATGGTCTCGTGTACGATGCGGTACAGCTGTGCCTGGTAGCAGGCGGTCTGAATAGCATAGCTGGGCCGTCTTGGCACATGGGCTTTGTCTCCTGGTCGTCGATAGAACCTCCACACATCGTCATCCTTGTCCATTTGGACCCCTTCAAAGACGGGCGAGCGAGGTGATTCGGGAGAGTAAGGTTTTTGGTAGGTTATCGCCGCCCAAGCACTGCAATGATCAGCTCAACGATTCAGATGGCAAATTGACCACTGAGACAGACGTATTCAACGTATGAACGCCCCACAGGGACACTTGGATCGCTGCAGCGGAATGCTCGCTGTCTTTCATCGACCTCAACCCATCTGCAGCCAACCTTAAGTAGCCAGACGCCCTGCGCGCTTGGCCAGAGCTCAAGTCGACCAAGAACATGATTGCAAAAGCCTGCACGGTAGTCATCTTCGTATAGTCTTCTGGTGATATTATAGCCCGAGCTTCGTTCATGAAGCCCTCACGCAACGTTTCCACGTCTAGGGCCTCTCCTGCTGCATATTCTCCATGCTCGTCCAGTAGATGACAAGCCATCGCGAAGATGGCGTTGACCATCGCTGAAGAGCAGTATGTGCGTTTCCGACTTGCGAAGTCGTCGAGGAATTCCAACTCACTGAAGAACATGTGCACTGGATGGACCCAGGTGAAGTATAGATTGAGGAGGTGTTTCATAAGCCTTCCGTCCGCAGTCACTCGAGTCCACTGGAATGATTGCTCGTCTGAGGCCTCTTCAAGACGTTTCTCTTCATTCCCCCGGTAATACTTCTCTATTCTCCTCACGACATCGATGATGTTGCGCTGCGTGATCTCGGTCATAGCCACATTCCCAGCGATCGGGGGCTCGCTGCCTAACCACGCGGCGATGGAATGGTGAGAGTCGCCTTCGCGAAGCCTCTTTTTGATCTCCTCTGCGTGGCCGTTGGAGCTGAGTACTTCAAGGATGTTTTCCACCCACTCGTTGGTTGTTTGCAGTCCTTGCATGGTCTTGCGAAGCCCTGAGTTGGTGTCAAGGAGCTCGACCTTCTCCTCTTGCAGGAGAAAATTAGCTTCTTCCAGTCTCTTGATCTCGCGGACCATGTCAACCTTGTGCGTTCTGACGTGGATCCCATAGACACAGTTTTGGGTCCGAGCTATGCATCGACTACACGGATCAGGCCTTACGCCATCACACTGAGGCGCGCAGTCAATCGCCGACCTGATCAGCACAGCCCACTTTAACGTGCGGGTAAGAGGGGATGAAAATGGGCTCTTGTTGGAGAAGGGTTTGAATGTACCTTGGATCGAGCATGCCGGCATGCCTCGCATGCTAATGTGTTAACATCCCCCGGAGGTCGTCTCTTCCGGTTTCCTTTGCTGCCCTCGCCACCTGTACTAGTCCCTAGCTCCTCCTTGCTATTCGAGGACGAGGACGACGCCGGGAGGTCCGACGAAGAGGGAGCGATGTCGCGGAGGTGGGACTTCTTCGAAGTCATAGAACGTTCTTGGCGGCCACCGACCTTCTCGTTTACCTTCCAACCTCAAGACAGCCGACTGAACTTGGTGTTGAGAGAAGCGGAATTTCAGGACCGGAGGGAAGGTGGCAAGACAGCAAAAGCCCTCTATGAAGGAGGAGCGCAGACCCACTTATGACCGTGTTCGTTGACCGAGATTGCTGTTTGGATATGGATATATCAGAAATTTAAATACGTATCGCCATCCGGGGAGCAAAGGAAAAGGTACTCGTACTGTACCATCTGAAAGTTTGATATAACTAACTTGTTGGTGAAAACCACCACCAATCCAGAGATGTAGATGTGATTTGCTCGGAGAATCGAGAATAGCTGCACCTTCAGTACTTGCACCTCACCTACAGGATAGTAGACATCTGCACCAAGTTCTTCAGAAACAACTGGCCAATCATGTATCTTCAAAAGTCTTTGGCCACCTTGACCGGAAATACATCCCTAGGTTTGCACTTCCATCAAGAGCCAAGCGTTCATTTCGACTCACTACCTTACAGTACCTTGGGTACTCGTACAGCCGAAAAAAGGTACTGAGGTCACGTGGGGAGCGCTCCGCGGAAGACACTTGGATACTACCAATCACGACATTCGTACGTACAAGTTCGGGAGCTTCGTACCTGACAAATGCAGTCAAACTGCTCCTAATAATTACCGGCCGAAGAAGATGAGAGTCTCAACCAGACAGATTCCAAAGTCCACGGAATCTCGCAGAAGATATTGAGTCGTCATCTTAGCACATGCCACTTGCGAACCCAGTCCCCTGATCCCCGTAATCCCGATTCTCTCCTTCCTCGTGAGCACTCAGTCCATGGCTTTCTTCGCCTCCGAATCCAGAAGGCGTCGTACGCAACGTTCATCGGATCCGAACCGAGGCCGAACGATGCGATGACGCTGCTGTTCGTCTGACTCTCTCTTCCCTCAATTCCCCGGCCGTATAACCCCGGACCATCGCGTGCTCGCGTTCCTATTCGTCTGCGCTCGAGCTCGAGCTCGCATCTCGGCACCACCGACGACATCTGTCTCCTTGGACTGTCGTGGAATGGAGCTGAGAAAATTCTCGTTGGTGGGAGGGAAAGAAGGCACTCGATGAAGGAAGAGGTATCGATACAGTACTAGGAGGGAGGAGGAGTGCACAGGCAGGAAAAGTGTTATCATGGCTCGCGAGGGGAGGTGTGGCGTAGGTCGTCGAGTTCGGGTGGATGGTGTGGATATCTAGGCGGGGCTGGGTACGAGTCTCGATGGGGTCGACGATGGGCCGTTGTGGGGGAGGGGATCGGTGAGGGGATCGTGGTTGTGGATGGGAGGGCTTCGGCAGAGGATACGTGGGACGGTTTTCCAAGGCGGTCTGGACGGTAGGTCTTGTTGCTGTGACGGAGCGGTGTTGGGTGGGCTCTTTTGATTGGGAAGAAGAGCGTTGAGGTTGTTGCGCTATTGTTCCTTCGCGCTGAAAGAAACAAAGAGGGAGTGAATCTGACTATTCGAAAGACTATGGAAGATTTATGATGGCAGACGAGTATGGATTCAAGGAGGGATCGTGGTTATGCGGGCAGCACGGGGACCGACGTCTGATCCACATGGGTCGCGTTCTTGCGTACTGGGAGCTTACCCTAGAGTTGCCACCACGTCGAAGGGTCGCGAGGGTGATACTTAGGGTCGGAATGGAAGAATACGGACCAGGCCTGGAAGTTTCATTGATGGGCGGACTCAAGGTCGGGGAAGAGAGGGAAGGTAGAACTGGGATTGGCAGGACGTCCTTATAGGCATCCTCAACGGGTGGGGCCTCACTGTGAAATTTGTGCTTCTATCGTACCGGAGCCGTTCTATACTAAGACTTGCGGTCCTCAGTACTTACTTCTGAGCGCAACGCCCTCAGCGCCCAGCGCCCAGCGCCCAGGAGGTCCAATCACACCGCTCTATGCTCCATCCCCGCTCTTCCGTTGCCCGACCGTCCTCGTCAGTTCGACAAGCCCAACTCCCGATAGAACGCCTCCGTACTGGGCTTCCTGCCCAAGAAATCTTCCAGCGTCTGCATCTCGTCCTGGCTTCCACCGCGCTCGAGCACCGTGTGTCTATACCTCCTGCCCTCCTTCGCATTCATCGGGTCCTTGGCGAAGATGGTGTAGAACATGTCGGCCGAGTAGACTTGCGAGCTATCGTCTCTCTTGTTTCAGCACCGTCACACATACACAAATCCAAAATAGCAGTAACAGGTGTTGTGGGAGTCCTCACCTCAGATAGCCATAATACCCGGCATCATACCCGCCCATCAGATGCCCGAACGTCGCTTCGCCGTTCCCCCACGTGAACCCTTCACCCAGCACCTCGGGTCCGTCGAGCTGGCTGATCTGTTTTCGGAGCTCGTTGTACGTCTCCGAGAAATTGATACCCTCGATGGACGCGTGGTCCGCTGGTTCGTGCACGGTCATGTCGAAGATGCCGAAGTGCAGTTGGCGCAGATTGAACAGGGCGTCGTTGACGTGCTTCGTCTTGATCAATTTCGAAATCAACTCGTCCGGGATTTTCTCCGCCGGCTTGGTCTGTGTGCCGCCGTGTGCGCTGTCGGCGGCTTGTTCCTGCCACGCTTGGAGGTACTCGGGCGAGAGCGAGGAGTAGTGCTTGCTGAGCGATTTCAGCTGCGAGGGCGTCCAGCACCAGTTCTCTAGCAACTGGCTAGGCGCCTCGACGAAGTCGCGGACGGTCCTGGTGCCGTGGAATCGAGAGTAGGTGGTCCGTGAGACGAGGTCGTGGATGCCGTGGCCGAGCTCGTGGAAAAGGGTGACGACTTCGTCGTGCTTGAGCAGGCTAGGCTTTTTCGGCGTCGGCTTGGAGAAATTGCAGACAAGGGCTGTTGCAGGGTATCGACGCTTGCCCTCTTTGGTGATGAAGCCCTGACATACCATTAGTCGGTCGAACACTGGGTTCTGTGACTGTACTTACAGGTTGCAGGTTGAAGTTGGCAGCGTGACCGTATTTGCCTTCTCGCGGGAACAGATCAAGGTAGAGATAGCCAACAAAGCCGTTACCTTCTCCTTTGTCGTCCCACACGCTGAAGACCTGCACGTCCTCGTGCCAGACGATATCATCACCTTTGCCGGATTCCGCGACTTTATCGCGTTCTTCGCCAGTTATCTCCACAAACGCCAGTCCAAAGAGCTTTTCAAAGATCTCTAGCATGCCTACAATGGTCGATTGAAGAGGAAAGTACTCCGCAATCTTTTGTTGATCGAGAGAAAAATCTCTCTCCAACAGTAGGCGGTCATAGAAGCGGTGATCCCACAAGTAGTAATGGCCATCGAAAGATCTCTCCTCTCCACGATCTTTGAGGTCCTGCTCTTTGAGGTCTCTGAGTTTCTTGATCTCAGATGTCCCTCCGCTTGTGAGACGTGATCGTAAGTCAGCCAGGAAATCATCTACCGTCTTAGGCGTCTTGGCCATCTTATCCTCTATTCTATACGCGGCATGATTGGGGTAGCCCAGTAGCCTCGCGGCTTCGTCGCGAAGGATTACGGCTTCTCGGAACAGCGGTACGTTCTGGTTGCACTTGTTTTCGTTCTCGATAAACACCTTCTTTCGCGTGGCAGGGTTTGTGGCGTACTTCAGCGTCGGGAATAGGTCCGGGTACTTGAAGGAAAGTCGAAATTTTCCCGCATTTTCCCCTTTGCCTTTCTTCAAGCCCGACAGTACATCCTCCGGCACGCCATGCAACTCTTCCCTTGTAAGCCATAATCCGCCGTTCTCTTCGTTGAGGTTCTTCTGGAAGATGATACTAATCTTACTCAGCCTCTTCTTAATCTCCTTGAAGCGGTCTCTCTTAGGTCCGGCAGGTATCCCAAGTCCGTTCTGGATATAACTCTTCCGCTCTTTCTCCAGTAGCCGCTGCGACTCTGGGTCTAGTTTCTCTCCTCTCTTCAAAGCCGCATCTACGAGTTTGTAAACGTCCTCTCTCATAGACGACTCAATCCCAAAGTCATCAAGTAGCTTATCTGCTTCCGTTGACGAATCCCGTAGAGCCTGGTCGGTAGAGACTGCCTGATAGAACCCGATGATATGGGCTTCAAGACCCATGGTGTTTTCGTCATGCGCCATGGGCAGTACGACATTCTGGAAAGACGCAGTGCCCTCCGTAACATCCCCGACGATTTGATCCTGTAGCTTGCGGGAGATATCTACAAGTCTCTTCGTATCTTCGACCAAAGAGGACGGGGTTGCTGTGAAGACGGGGGGCGCCTGCGGTGGTTTTCTAAAGGCTTGCGGTGCCATTGTGGCCGTGGTGATGGTTCTAGATGACGTTGCAGTTGACCAGGGTTGAGGCTTGGTGATCGATGGTCTGATCTGGTTGAATATATGGGAAACCCGCGATGCGAAGCGGGCAGGTGGAGCCAGAATGAATGAGATAGAGGCAAAGAGAATGACGGAGGCGATGACTAGCTTCAAGTATCGAGAGACCGCCAGGATTGTCGATTTGGTTAGGGACCTTATATGTGAAGTCGTTGGGTGATATTGCGTTGTCGTGATACGTGTACGGTACGTGGAGGATTTCGAGGCAGGGTCCAAGATGTCTCAGGATGTGCTTTACGTAATACAGGGATAGGGTTAGAAAGCAGTTTTTGCTTCGAGATAAGGTAGTCAAGCTGAAGAAAATGATACACCTCCTACTACTGGCTTTCACTACACTTGTGGAGCTATTTATATGAAAGTTGATTGAGACTTTATACTCATCCGTGACTTCAAGTGACTCTACTAATAAGTATAAACATCGACCGCATATAGCCCCTTCTGTCATGGGCAGGTAGGGGTGACTATTGGCGAAAGACTTGATGAAGGAGGGTAATGTGTACACCCTAAAGTCAATACCCCGTAGTAATTCCGGTCCCAATGCCTTCAAGATATCCTTGAGACTTGATCAATCTTCATCTGCACTCACGTTGAGCCTGGCCAATATCATCGAACCCTCGTCAAAGGCGAGCTGCCCCAGGAACTATCGTTGCCGGCCAAGTCGGTCATTCCATCCAGCAGCAGCGAGGCGTCCGAGTCCAAGCTCAGGGAGGCGGTAGGCGATACCGCGATCTTCGGCCGACTCTTGAACACGGTTGCGTAATCGGCATCGCTGAATAGCTCTTCCGGAGGCGGAGTCGTCGACACCGTCCCCATCCCGTCGCTTCTGAGCGGCTGCTGATTTCTGGGCGTTCCGAACTGGTTGATGGGATAGCCTCGAGAAGAGCGAAGGTCGTAGGTGGACTTGCGGGTTTGGCGGGAGGTTGTGGGCAGCATGGACATGGATTGTCGTGTGCGCTCGAGAAGCGTCGAGCTGCGGTTGATGGTCATCGGCGTTTTGAGTGGCTTGGGAGTCGCTTCTGGATCGGGTGCTGGCAGGACCGAGTCCGGCACTGACATTGATGCTCGTGTATGCTCGACAAGTGTAGATCTGTGGTTCATGATGATCAAACCTTTCCGTGGTTTAGGTGTCACTTCGGTGTCGGGTGGTGGCTGGACTGGCGGACCCATCGGCGTTTGGTGAATACTATAGGAGCTAGAAAGGGCCATCGACATACGAGTGCGCTCTAGCAGAGACGGTTTCGACTTCGCAGGCGTAGGACCAGCTTCGATAATTGACGAAATGATGGCTTCTGCTAACAGCTCTGGATCTTCTTCTTCCGAAGCGCTAGTGCGCCCTTTTTGGGTGCGTTTCTCAGGGAGATCGGGCAGCAATGTCTTGGTGGTGGGTGTGGTATTTGGAACGAACATGGGATCTCTGTTCCGAGGCCTGGGAGTAGAGCTATCATTAAACCCGGTCTTGATCGTGCGTGGCTGCACTTCATCATGTTCAACGTCTTGTTGGCCATCAACCGACGAGACCGTTCCAGGATGACCTGTACTCGGCTGCTGAGCTTGTTTGTTGGTAGTGATACCGTGATTGACGTCTCTTACATCGCTGACGGAGTCCTGCTCTCGAGCGTTGCGCGTCGACATTGACCCTTCGAAAACGGCAGAAGTTTGGCTTCCGGTAATGAGAGATCTGGTCTTCCGAAGTTTCCGCCATGATTTGCCTCCTTGCAATCCCGGCCTGGAGACGTTAAGTAAGTCTTCTCGCATTCTCTCGACCAGACGGCCATATTCCGTGCTTGCGGGCAACTGCGGTATGTCAATCTTAGGTACTTTGCCACGTTTGCCCGAATCTTCATTTCCGTTGCTTGTGGCGCCTGGCAGAAGATACTGATGGTCCCCAAAGACCAAGTTTATCCTCTTAGTTGCCGGTCGTTCCACATCCTTGGCCCAGGGGGCACACCGCTCCGGGGAACAGCTTATCTTCCTTAACTCGTCCCTGTACCAACCCCATCTCGTCAATCGCTCCTGCTGGTCATTGACCCTTGATTCTAAGTTCTGAAGAAGGCCTTTAGAATTGTGGTCTCCAACAGTGCCTTGAGCACCGCTTTTAGCTTGGGTGAACACATCGGTAAATGTCGAGCCGAGTATAGTGGCATGAGACCGTTGTAATCTTCCTCCAACGACGAGCTTAGCCCAGCCCGACTCGCCAAGCCAACTCGCACGGACTTGTCTGATAAGGGCTTCAGCTTCACTCGATCCCATGTCACCTTGATACGTCCTCCCTTCGCATTCTGCATTGAGTTGCTCGTATTCCCTCTTGACCAATCTCGACTCCGATTCAAGAACTTTTGTAAAGTCGCAATATCGTGAAGTAAGCAGTTCTCTTTTCCGAAGGAGAGCTGTCAGAGACGCCCTATGCGCGCATACTAGCGGTAGCATGAGCTTCTGCCATTCAGGGGAAATGTTTTCTTCTGTTGCCAGCTTCCTAGCGACACCTCCATGCTCCCTTTCTGCAGCAAGCACAAGCTTCTTTAGCACGATTGTAGAAAAGACAGCCAGAAGCTCCTCCAAGCGATCCCCTGCGCAGTCGTCCAGCATTGTCTTCCTTAGGGTAATCTCGCGTCCCAAGACCCCATTCTTCTTCAGCTCTGAGAGACTGCGAAACAGTGCAGCACGAAGATTGATCGACTGTAAGGGTTGGAGTGGTGGGAAGTGCGGCCGAAGCTTCTGAAGGGCACCAGAGTCGTGTCAACGCGGATCATACGGTCTGTAGGTCGCGACTTTGTACCTACCTCGTGCGTCTCCTCAACGTCCCATATCTCGAACAAACGATACAGAGCCCACTCGGTGCATCGAATCCGGTGCTTCTGATTTTGTTGTGCCCCTTTGGTGGAGAATGATTCGGTACATATTGAAGGCCAATCACAGCGTTGATCGAGATTCAGCAGACGTAAATTCTTCAGAAATACTGCTATGTTCGAACCACCAGACAACAGTGCAACCGACACAGGTTCAGCAATAGATTTCGCAGCCTCAGAGGGTTTGGCGTTTGCAGCAGCGTCACTGGACGGTGCACGTGAAGATGATGCTTTGACGGGAATCGGCATGACTGATCATGATCCTGATGGTGAGTGACACCCAATACCATTTCCACGAATATGACGCTTGATCAGGATCAGGATCATAACATGAGGTACAACTACCTATCTAGATTGTAAACGGCAGTCGTAAACAGACAAACATGAAGCAACCAATCAACCGAAACCGAGCCGCACCTCGCGACCTGCATGCGTGTACTCTGTACCTACCCGTAGTTACCTGGTTGACGCCGAAATTCAAATGAGGTTTGATGTTTGTTGATTGCCCAGCATACAACTAAGGCAATCCGGTAGCTATTAGATCTTATATCAACCCAGTGTGCGCTCCCAGTGTGCGCTCCCAGTTTTCGGTCATAGATCATTCAGTGTCGCCTCAGAGCATACCAGATAATTTTATTACACCCAGTGTTGGAAGGGGATTTTAACGAGTAGAAATAAACAATGGTCCAGACTACTGGGCCACTGCCTGTTGGCAGTGGTGGGTTACCATGCTTCAATTCTTACGTCTGACTTCCTGTACTAACGTAGTTACAAAAGCTTCCGGATCAAGTGATAACTCCGCGCTCGTTGCTGAAGGCGGTTGGTCAGTCCAATCTGGTGAGTAGGCGTATGGAAGCTCGGCACATCCTTCGTTCAAGAGCTATAAAGCCGTTGCAGAGGCCTCAGAAGATGCTCTAGTGGCTAACAACGTCAAGTACTCTCAACACTACCCCAGCAACCTAAGATCGACTCGAACTCACCTGTACCCTTCTTCCATATCCTTGAGCGGCTGAAAACAACAAAGCGGGAGGGTTGGCGACGGTTCGGCATCAGCAATGGCGAATCTATCTCCGATCACATGTACCGGATGTCTCTCATAACCATGCTGGCTCCATCATCGATAGCTTCGAAGATTAACATCGCGCACTGTACGAAGATGGCGCTTGTACACGATATGGCGGAGTCGTTAGTCGGTGACATCACACCCATTGAGGGAGTTGCCAAAGTAGAGAAGGCTCGAAGGGAGGGCGCCACAATGGACTATATCTGCACATCATTGCTAGGCAAGGTTGATAGCGGCTCGGCCGGGAAAGAGATGAGGGCGATTTGGCAAGAGTATGAGGATGGGGAGACACTGGAATCGAAATATGTGCACGATATCGACAAGATGGAGCTAATTCTCCAAATGGTTGAGTACGAAAGATCGCATGACGGAAAGCTAGATCTCAGCGAATTCTCGTGGGTTGCGAAAAGGATACAGCTTCCAGAAGTCAAGACGTGGTGCGACGAGGTGTTGCAGGAAAGGGAGGACTATTGGAGAATCATCGGGAAGACACCCCGAAGGTTTGATATAAGCGAGGAGCAAAAGGCTCAGCAGGATGAGTACTATGGTAACGGAGCAGCGCCTTCGGGACGATAAGACTTGCTCCAGTCCGCTCACACATATTTGCCGTAGAAGTCTCCCCAGCACGCTAGCAGGACCATATTAGGAAAACAATCGCAATAGCTACCCAATAGATCCCACAATGGAGAGGGAACCCCCAACAACGGAATCACTGCACAAGCTGAGCCTCATGAGAACCATCCGTCTGAATATATTGCTAAATTCACCATACAAGCCCCAAGGCGGGTTACATTTGGCTGATAACAACAAGCATGGTCATGACTTCGCCATTTCCATTGCTAGCCATTCAGCTTCCTTGAGCATCTCCTGTTCACTTCTCGGCTCTCTTTTGTCATTATCAACTGCCGGAAACTTCGGCCTTGCTGAGCCCCTCTGCTTCATCTGTTCTCCAATATCGCCCTCCTCACCTTCCAACATCCCATAGATAGCGTCTCCACCACCCCTATCATCGAGATCTGCATCCCGTCTAGGTATTATATGCGTGTGCACATGGGGCACGCTTTGGCCAGCATCCGGCCCATCTTGTATCGCAACATTCAGACTGGTAGCATTGTATACCCGCTCAACCATACGACCGACACGTTGCACCGTCAGAAACAGATCGCTGATTTCGGCTTGTGTTAGGTCGCAAAGACGAGGGGTGACGCGACGGGGAGAGACAAGCACGTGGCCAGGAAGCAGTGGCTTGAGATTTACAAGGGCGAAGGAGAGTGGCGTTAAGTGAAAGACCTGTAGTTTTGAGCAAGTTGCAAAAGGGGTCGCTGGATCTGCTTTTGCTTACCTGCGACGTCACGAGGTAGGAGCCAAAGTAAATGGGCTTCGTTGTGAGAGGTGGCATGTTCATGTATTACTGTATAATTCTCGTAGGTTGAGATATCTAAAGATCTTTCTAATTCATATCAATCAGAACTCCTCGCCCAAAGATAATAAACTCCGTTAAGATACTAAGGTAGGTATGCGTGCAGCAGAGTACCTAACGTAATCGCCACCCAGTCGAGCCAGCCACCCAGTTGAGCCACCTCACTGTTGCTTAATTAACCCTTGTCAAAACACCTTGAATTATTGAGATTAGGGACTTCTTTCGCACATCCTGACGGTCCCCCCCCTGTCCACACCAACCCCAATTTGGCTAGCACCCCCACGCACACAGAAACATCAAAAATCACAAACATCACAAAATCACTGAGTTTGACAGCAGAAACACAACAAATTTGAAGATGCTGTGTGATCTGCAGCTGATGAAAGCTCAAAAATTTCACAAAAGAATGACATGTCTGCTTTAACTGTGATTATATGTGATTTATGCAAAAATTTCATAGATCATAAATGCTGTACATATAAGCATGTATGTCTGTTGTCTGCATGTGTTCTTCTTAAGTAAGTGTAAATTGTTTAAAAAAATCAGAGATGTGCATTGCAGAACTGCAGCAATCTCATTGTTGTATAAGATTATTAAAATTTTAATTAAGATCATTAAAATTCAGATTGAAAGTCAGCTTTTGAACAGATAAAATTTGCAGTAATTTTAAGTGAAAAAAGCTTTTAATTTAAATTCTGATAATCTCTGTGCTGCAGATGCAGAGAGATTTTTCTTAATAAAATTAAAGATTTTACATCTCATTTTCATTATAGTTCTTCAAGACTGCTCAATACACATAGATGTAATAAAGCTTATCATTTTTCTCTAAAATATATACTGTAATTCTGAAATAAATCTGTTCATTATAATTATAATTGACTTTAAGTGTAAAGAGATTGATCATGTATAAATAACATAATTACATTTATTTAATATTCTAAAAGATATTATTACACTTCTTAATAACATTAAAGAACTTCATACAGCAGTTATAATTACTTGCTTGTTTTCTCTTAATACATATAGTTTGATTTACTTGAATCAGTTGCTCAACAGAGATCTTTATATATATATATATTTATATTATACAAAAAGCTCAGACTTAAAATCAAACTCAGAGTCTTTTGCAACTTAAAATGATAAAAATTTACACTAAATGTCTTACTGTGTAATCATAATAAAGCATTTAAATAAATGAAAGATTCAGTCTTATTGACATATATAAAGATCTTTGAGAGACACAGTTAAGATATAGAAAATTTAAAGCTTTTGTTAGATATATAACTCACAATAGCTATGCTATTAGTGTGGTGCCCACTTTTAACAGGTTATGAGCCCAGGTTAGTGCAGTTGTTCTTGCGTAAAACAGCGCCTAGGCCACCTCTGCTGGTGGTTCAAGTTCATGGTGAGGGAGTAAGCCCAAAGGTTGTGAGTTTGAACCACCATCTGTGTGCACCCTTTACACCTGCAGGTCAGTTGCGGGCCGATCACAGGTTAGGGAGAGTGTTAGATATATAACTCACAATAGCTATGCTATTAGTGTGGTGCCACCTTTTAACAGCTTTATTTAATTATTTAATAATTTTAAGCAAATTCTCTTAATCTTAATTCACTTCAATATTCTTAAACACATCTTCATCATTTTATACTCATAATTAACTCTGAAGACTGCAATATTTTCAAGCAATATCTGCTGAACACTTAAGAATGTATTTTTTTTTTCTTTTTTTATAGAAAAAGTTCATGTCAAATTCAGCAGAGATGTACTCAGTTCTTATCTTTTTTATATCTTCATCATCAATGTATTTTCATTCTTTTTAAACAGCTCTGCAAATCTCAATAAATGTTATATGTTGAGACTGTTTAATTCTTCTATTCATTATAATATATTGAGTTCAAAATCAATCTTTATTATTTTTATAGTCTTCATAAATCTGCATAATTATCTATTTAATGATCAGTTCATGTTAAATTCAAAGAGACAGAGCATGCATTGTATACTTAATAAAAATGTATCTTTTACTTATTGAAGACTTGCTTAACAAGAATTTATTGCTTAAGAAAATTAATTTAATATAATTAATTATAATAGTAGATAGACACTTCAACTTCATTAATGATCATTAATGAATGTTGTTGATCTGTTTAATCTCAAAATAATTGTAAAATATCTTGTGCATAATAAATCAGTAATGAGCTGACTATGTTGTCTTTAATAAATTTGATTATGACATATTGCATAATAAGAATGTACATTTTTTTTAAAGAACTCTGAGATGTTTAAGTTTCATAAACAATATTTTTAGATTAGTTCTTCTGAATATTATTCATTATCTACTTCATTGCTTATGTAAAACTCATATTGCAGTCAAAGACAGTCTTAAAGATGTATCAATGCAGATAAGAAGTTGCTGATTAAATCTTGAGCAATGAGATTTAAATGTAATTGATGATTAAAATTAATTAAGAATACTCAATATTATTAAAGTCTCTATTCAATGTTTATGAAGACACAACTTGTTCAATAGTCTTGTAAGAATGCAGATGAGATTGTTTAACATTATTGATTAAGTTATGCAGTGATGTTTAACTTAACAAAGAAGACTCATTGTCAGATTTATATATTAATCAATACTCAAGAACACTTAATTTTCAAATCTGAAAGCTGACTTCTGACAGATCTTTATTTTTTAATTGTTTATTCTTTTATGACAGCATAACAATCTGTTCATGTCAGCAGAGCATATTGTTGAATGAAAAGTTGTCTATTTTTATCAATAATATTGTGTAATATCTTACTGTTTAATTATTCTAAAGCATTTACTCAATTTAAAAGCTTTTACTTGACAACTTTCTTCTGTTTTGAGGACATTGTTTGATGATTGATGCAGTGAAAGAGATGTAAATAAATAAGATAATTAGAACAGCATTGCAATCTTTGAAATTATTGAGCATGCTTAAATAAGTTTGCTTTACACATATCAGCAGACTTAAAGTCTCACTCTTTAATTTTTTTGCATATCATTATCATCTATTTAAAAATATCAATCAATCTATCACAGCATTCTCAATTTTTTCATACAAAGATCTTTATATTTACAGAAATTTCAGCAATATGACTGTTGAACTTTCACAATTCATTTAGAATTTGATTTAATTGAACATCATGTGTGAATTTAATAGAAACAGTGTTGTAAATAAACTTAAAATGAAGACAGAATTTACAGCAATAAAGACTGAGCTTTTTCTTAAGATGTTGAAGTCTATTACACAGTCAGCTTATGCAAAGTCTACACTGAATAAATATAAAGAGTAAGTCTTCAAACTTATTGAACAATGTGTCTTATCTTCAATATTAATGAGCAATTGCTAGACAATAAAAAGTCTTTTAATTCTAAATTACTGATAACTTTTCTTTAAGATTATTAAAGCTTGACACATTCACAAAGAAAGTCTTTATCTTGATAGTGCTGTGAATACATTAAGTATGTAATATTCTAAATTTATTAAACAAAGACAATTGAGAGCAAATCTACAAAAATTAATCTTAATTGCAGATCTGCAAGATGTACTTAATGTGCAGTTATTATTATGCATACAATGTAAACTGTGAATAAAACTTCTGAAGATTAGAGCATGATGATGTTTACATTGATAATTCATCATTATTAAATGAAGTTTCAATGTATATAAAGAGTCTGCAGCAAAAAAAGATAGATCTTCATTTTTAATGAATTTGTTCTTTAATTTTAACAAACTTGTAAAAGAATTCTCAATTTTATTGCACAGCTAACAGATTTATCTAGATTTAAGTAAGTTAAGTTAAGCAGAGTGCTTAAGTGCTGAATGTTAAGCTTTTGCAGCAATTATATAAATATAATAAAGTATATAAATTGCAATTCTTAAAAATGTTAAAGCTTCATGTAAATAAGCAAGAACAATGACTTTAAACTGAAGACAATCAATGCATCATGATGTAATGCATATATGCTATTGTATTTCTCTGTCTTTTAAGATTTAATGAAGTGCTTTAAATTGAAGCACATTATGTTAAATTGATTAATGAAATCACAGATTACATTAAGATCAATCTGAAGTTTTGAAAAACTCATTAATATGATGATAGATTCTTTAAATTTATTAAATACTTTTATTAAGTGAAAGTGTTCAATAAAATTGAGCAATTGTTAATGTTTATTAAAGACATTAAATCTTTTTATCTTTATTGAAATTAAGAACAAAAGCATCTGAATGTGTCTTATTTATTGCTTTGATGATTACATGTATCTTGCATTACATTAAGGTTTTTATTTTGAAGATTTGATGCTCATGATTAAATAGATTAAAGTAACAAGACTATTGTAAGTATGCAATATTATTGAATATATCACAGTTAATTGATATTTATGAATTCTCTAAAATGTCAATTTCTTTCTAAAGAATTTTCAAAATAATCTTATTAACATAGAAATTGAATCTTCTTCATATGATACTCATTCTTTTTAAAGAGAGAAAATTCAATATCTGAATAGTGATTGTTGATGAGATATTCAAAAATTGTGTGACTGAGATGAATGAAGCATTAATTTCAACAATATAAGTATTGTTAATATCTTATGAACTGAAACAACAATTCAATCAATAAATATGAGAATTTCATGAATTCAGATGCTGTTTAAGATAAATAATGCTCTCATTGCAATCAAACTTGCAAGTATGCCTAGCTGTTCATTTTTATTGAATATATCTTTATACTTTGTATATATTCTTCAATATTATTGAGCAAGATCAACTAAAGAACAACTTACATTATGAGACTGTTTAATAATTATGAAGAATCAATTTGATTAGCAAATGCTAACTATAAATATCTGACTCACTCACTCAAGAACTAATAAGTTCTAAAAAAATGAACACTTTCATCTATACATTCTCTGCAAAGCTCTGAAGTTCAAATATTCAATATTATTAAACAGATTTCATCTATTCATCTTATCTATTCAATAAAATTAAACATATTACACCTACTTGCTCACAACTTAGATAATCTTTTTATCTATTAGATCTCTTTCTTCTCATCTTTCTCATCTTCTTCATCTTCTATAAAAATGAACAATTAAGCATTTGCTTAATAAAATTAAATAAGTAAGCAGAAATCATATTATCATTCTCTTTTATCTCTGTCATTAACTTCTTCACTCTTACTCAACAAACACTCACATTGATCATCTTTAAAAAGATTAAAAAGTTAAAAAAATTGTTTAAAAAAATTAAACAATTTTGATGTACTTATCTTCTTATATATCTACAGCCTCAGCAAATTTTCAAAAAGCTGCAAATAAATTAACTGATGTTGCTCAATCATAATCAGATCTGACTCTGAATTCTTGTTCAAAAAAAATAAAAAGTTAAACTGAATTTTTCTTTCTCTAAATATTGTTCAGAATTATCAAATCTCAGAAAGTCTTCAAAAAAATTAAATACTTACAGATTTCTCTTTCATCAATAGCTCTTCTTTTGTCATATACATTTTCAACATAAAAGTCTTGTACTCATAGCTGCACAGAAACATATTAATGTCATTAATATTGTTAAGTTACTGCACTTTCTTCAGCATCTTTTAAATTGTTCATTAATATTGAACAATGATCAACATATTACAAAAAAATTGAACAAGAAATCATTACAAAATTTTGTTTGTATCTTTGATCAGAATTCTTCAAAAAAATTAATGAAGTGAATACATTGAGATAAATTTTCAGAGAACTCTTCATAAATATTAAATACTTACTAGATGATCTTTACAGCAGATGTGACAGCATGACAGCTTTCTTTTATATTTTTAGAATTTTGTTCTAAAAATATTAATTTGCTCAATTTTATTAAACAATCATTCTCACTAAGCTTTCTCTTTCTCAACCTTGATTCTAGATTTTGTCTCAAGCCCTCATCATATCTGATATATCATCTTCTTCTATGCAATTCTATCAAACAGTTAGCTTGCCTGACCTCAGACTGCTTATTAATAACAAATATATTCTAAGATTGTTTAAATTTAATGAACAATCTCAGAACTGTAACCTTACATTAAGTGCAAGTTACAGAAGTGATTTAAAAGACATAGAAACATAGAACAAGAACATTATTTATGTAGATATGTTGATTTTATGTTTAAATAGAGTAAAAAAAATTGTTTTGAATGTAGATGTAAATGTGAATGTGAATGTGTGATGTTTATGAAAGACAGAGAAAGTTTTTGTGAAATAAAATGTAAAATAAGTTTGACATTAATCTCAATGTGAATAGCTTAAGTAAAAGTCTCACTTTGAGACTGTCAATCTGCTAGAAGAATATCATTTTTCTAGACTAACTACATGAAAACTGAATTATTCATGAGCATTTTCTTTCAGATCAGCTTCACAAATTCAACTTTATCTTTTAATGTATAATATTTAACTATTTTATCAGACAATTTCTTCATCTTCTTCTTTATCTTCTGCATCATAGCTCTATTCTTATCAACAATAAGAACTCAGACATTTTCAACACTTTTTTGTGACTACTTTTTCTGCTGTTGCTTTTACTTGTTAAGCAGCTTCTAATTAATCTGCTGTAAAATTGTTTTATTCATCATAGCTGTCAGAGCTGTGTCTTTTAGACTTAAGATATATATATATAATGATGATATTATATCTATTATGATCTCATTTACAAACTAATTGATTCAGATTGCTGTATTAAATGTGACAGTGATGTTGACTTGAACTTCATTGAAATTTGTAAAGAAGATATAGAATGAGATCTTTAATTAAGATAATTTTAAAATAATAATGAAAGAATTAAATAAAATAAGATCTACATTTCATTATGTACTCAGAATGTTCTGAATTGTAATTGCTGTCAATTTAGTCTTTTAATAATAATGTAAAAAGTTCAGCTTATTGACATTGATAATCTTATAATGTAAGTAAATATAAATACACTTTTTATAGATCTTACTCAATGACTTAAAGACTTCAACATTCAATGATTGCAGCAAATGAATTAAATATAAAGAAAGACACAAAGTCACAATGCTGTGATCACAGCAATACTGAATAAAGTCAGTAAAGATATAACTTTTATAATTATTCAATATTAATAATTAATGAGTGTCTTAAGTCTGAGTTTTAATGTGTAAATTGAAGATCTTAAGTCACTGAAGTCTTATTACATTAATAATTTAATCATTATTACTGACTTATAAAATAGTCTAATCATTCTTAATAGAGTTTAGTCATGTCTGTTGTATCAGCTTATTCTTAAAAATGAAGTAGAGTGAAAAAGTAATGTTATTAAATAATATATACTCAATAAAAAATACTCAGTTCTAATTATCAGTCTAAATACTGAAAGCTTATACTTCTATGTATTGTATTAAAACTTTAAAGCTGTCTGTAATGCTCATTGCAAATTTCTTTTTATTCATATTATATATGTCTGACTTCAAAATATCATGCTGAATTTACATAAAGTTGTATAAATCAAATTATTTTTAAATGATTTTAAGATTCTCAGCATTCTTTCAATTCTGATTAAAATTGCAGCTATACTGTGTCTTAAAGTCTGAATATCAATACAGAAAATTCTTATATTAATGTTGTTTTAAAGAATTTAGATTGTCTTTAATCATCATTAAATGCTTTATTATAAATTTTAGCTGTTCAATTTATGAAGATCATTCTTAAATTATTATAATATTAATTCATTAAATTAAAGCATTCTTCTTATACACTGACAGTCATTATTAATTTATCTAAAAGATCTTTACTGATTGTCTTTCTTTTTAATGAGCTTATAAAGTAAATTGAGATAAATTATAGATTTAAGCAATCTTGCAAAGAAAAACTGATGAATCATTATTTAAATTAGTTAAGGCAAGACTATATTGCATGAAAATATCAGAAATTGACTTAATTGATTCATCTGAGGTTATTGTGAATGTGTGATGACAATGAGGTGAACAACAATGTTGATGAGGATGTTTGTGACTAATGAGGTGGCTTGACTGGGTGGCTGGCTTGACTGGGTGGCAAAGATGTTAAGGTAAGAATCTACCTAGGTAGGTAAGGTGTATGAACCTGATGTACCTGTAGGGTGACGTAGGGTTAGCGATTTCAGCCTTGCAGGGCGGGAGCTAACGTTAGTCTGGTAAGATTACGAATGTACCTAGGTATCTTGACAATAACGAGGTAAAATCCATCATCTTTTACTTTCTACTCAGTCTTTGACGGGTCCCAACAAAACTCAGTAATATTGGCCTCGACCGGCTCAAGAGCGACATGGACTTGAGTATTTAGGAACCCCTTCTCACTTACTGTTTATATGGAGATTCTGCATCGGGGTTTGGTATTTGCGAGATACTTGCCTTGACCCAAAGATCACCGGCCAGGTGGTACAGTCAAATCATGATTGGCACTTCACTTTGGGACTATGTGTTCATTCGCTCCTGCATCTTTGTTCTTCATTCTATTGCTCCTCTCAGCATAGTGTACAGCATTGCTCTCTTCGGTCTCCCCCTAAAGTCGTACCGGCTTCCATGGTACTTGGAAGCTTGGATGTTGGCAGAGACAGCTTTCTACACTCTCGTCTATCTACCAAGGAAATACCGGCTTCAACACGCTGCTACGCATCCAACACTGTTGTCACGCGCTGATCGCCGTCAATTGTTCAAATTGTGCCACGATACCGTTCCCGACCCGGAACAGTACTTGTCGAAGTGGTTCAAGAAGGCTCCAAGTTCGGAGATCAAGAGAGATAATGTGAAAGAGTTCTTTTGTTGGGCGTTTCTGGATAAGGGCGATTATGGACCTGAAGACTACGAAGAGCTTGATGAGTATGTGCATAAAATGGAAATACTGCTGGGCCGACAGCTTGATAGCGGACGAGGAAAGGCAGAATGCCTGCGGTTGTCGCTGGATAAAGTGGCTATGTTGCACCGCAGTTTGACTTGGTACCTGGTAAGACTACCTCTCTGTGGTCTCTTGTTGGTGGGTTTGCTTAAGCGTTACTACGCACAATGAGGGACTCGATCAGAGTCCTGAGTGGAGCCCATGCTGGGATACATTCAGCATCAAGATCAGGCACTCTAAAAATCGAGGCTAACTTGAGCAAATTGTAGTGTGTATTTGTGGTTGATACGATTACATATGTTTATATGCTCCGACATTCGTTTCACTTCCATAGACTAGCGCTGTCACGATTCTTCACTGTTTTTCCCTTACGTCCACTCACAGTCACGAATTCGTACCGCTCTCCGGTCAAAACCTTGAGCTACTGGCACCGTCCACATACTTCCAAAACTAGACTTCCAATACTATTCGTCCACGGGATCGGAATTGGGCTCTACCCATACGTCGACTTTCTGGCCGAACTCAACCGCGCAAACAAATTACAAGATGCAGATGGGGATGTGGGCATCATAGCGGTCGAAATCATGTCGATGAGCTTCAGAATCACGCAGCCTGCCTTGGGGAAAGATGACATGTGCAACGAGATCGATACTATACTGAAGACTCATGGATGGGATAAATTCGTACTCATCTCACACTCTTACGGGACTGTCATCTCCACGCATCTGTTACATCACCCAACCATTTCCACCAAAATCGGTCCTATACTGTTGATCGATCCGGTCTCCTTCTTACTGCATTTGCCGGACGTGGCGTACAATTTCACCGCCCGCAAACCCAAACGGGCGAACGAGCATCAACTCTATTACTTCGCTTCGAAAGACATGGGTGTCTCCCACACGCTCTCACGCCGCTTTTTCTGGAGTGAGAACATCCTCTGGAAAGATGATATCGAGGGACATCAAGCTACCGTGGCTCTGAGCGGAAAGGATCTGATTGTGGACTCAAACGCTGTTAGAGAATACCTGACGAAGGAGAAATCTACCAATCTGGATGTGCTTTGGTTTAGGGACCTTGATCATGCGCAGGTCTTTGACTCGAAAAAGAATCGTGATATCTTGGTCGGTGTTGCCCGTAGGTATTGTACTGAAAGAGTATAGGGAGCCTGGGGCCTGTCGACATGCCTAGAAGCGCATGTCATGACCACAGTAGCTGGAGAACATCTTGAAACGAAACTCACATGCTTCAATTATGAAATGGGCCGTTCGGGGTAATTGCAGCAAGAGCGGTGAGCACACACGTGGCCAAGTGGCTGGAAAACAGTGGGTGTGTTTGAGTAACACTGGTGGAGGCAATCAACAGTGAATCAAAGAAGAATAAATAATAAAACGCTCCCGTCCATGACACGAAAATATCCAAGCTGTCAACATCTCAACAGTACAGTAATGCCCTTCCAAGTCATCACTGCGCCCCAGGCCGACTCCCGCACCAACATGAACGTCAACGGGCACAGCATCTGGCTCTCCAATAATCCGAAAATCCCTACTCAACCTTCCTCTACCACCTCCCCACCGTCCCCTGGAGTCCGGAGCGATCTTGGCCTCCACTGCGACAACGCGACGACAATCCCCGGCGGAACAACCGCGTCTCTAGCCTTCTACACAGCCTCCCTCGCCAGCCGCCTGAAGCAGATGAACGAGGACCACCATGCCGCGTTCGTGTACACCACGCTCCAAGACCCTTTTCCTCTCATATACCACGGTACGGATCTTCCCAAAACACAGAAACAAAAAAACCGCTATTCCCGCACGAACGAGACTTATATTCCCGTCCAGGTCCGCATTTTGTAACAGAAACGCAGAGCTTCCAGCAAACACACGCCGACTTTCACTCCAGGGTCCAAGCGAAGGATCTGGGGACGTACGTTTTTTGTGCGGTATGTGGTGCGAGGGTGAAGCAAGAGGTGGGAACGAGGGAAGCAGTAGTTGAGGAGCTGGAGTCGAACCAGATCGGAATTAAGCTGGTTGCGACGAAGCTCGAGGATGACGATAAGTTAGTGCGCTGGTCCGCTTGAGGGTTAAGGGTTGGGAGCACGGCTGATGGTTTGGGTGTAGCGTGTCGGTGGATTCGGAGTCTAGGGAGTTTAGGGGGAAGGAGAGTGAGCGCTGAGCGAGGAAGAGTGGGATTAGGAGAGATGGAGTTGCTGTGCTGTACCTACTCGCTTCATGGGTGGGCGTGGTGTACAGTCGCATTTTCATCTTCCACAGTCGTGCTTCTACAAAGCAATGCTGGAGGTATCTTAGCAATGGCAGACGTGGAGAAGAGCAATTATGATTTTGTTGAGTGAGTGAGTCACTGTTCCATTAAATTATAGGAGCAGTTGGTGTATGTCATTCCCATCCTCGGGGCCTTTTTCGGCATCATACGCAGAAGGAATCCAAGATGTCGAGGAAAGAGAGACAGATGTGGGTATCAGCAAGCGAGTCATCATATAAAGACAGAGGAGAATCCCAAGCCATATCATCCAGATCCAGTAATGAGCCGTCTCTTGATACCAAGAAAGAACGAGGCGCGCAGAGGCCGACACAGTAAACAAGAAACACACAAGCCCCGTAATTGTGGCTGTCCAACTGTCTCCTCTTATTTAATTAGCATTACCACCTACCACCCCCCTTCCCCCAAATACTCTCACCCTCCGCATACCCCTCATCCACCAGCCCATCCATCCTCTCGTCCATCTCCACCTCCACCCTCGTCCCCAACGCCTCCTTGCCCTCGCGAATCATAGCCTTCAACTGCCGATTCAGCCGCTTGATACTCGCATCGTCCTCCACCTCCCGTCTCCTCGCCTTGGCCGCATACGCCTTCGCTTCAGGCGACCGCGAGACGCTCTTCGTCGTCTTCCCCGCCGATATGCTGCCTGGTGAGCGGGTCGATGCGAACGAAGCCGCTCGGCTCGGGTGCAGGGTGGGGGAACCGGCGAGGGAGGTCAGAGATGGAGGCCTAGATGTGGGAAGAATGGGTCGGTGGCCAGCTCCTGCTCTGGAGGCAAGGGACTGCGCTGGGCGAATACAGTCCTGGCTTTTTGCGACGGGCACCTTTCGTGTCAAGGAGCGGGAGGGGCTGGTCGAGCGGGTGTGGGGCGTGCTGCTGACGAGAACCCAGTTTGCTTTGAGGGCTCCTTCGCCCTGAGTTCTTTGGAGTTTCTTCGCGGCTCGGGGTGGGGTGGAGTGGGCCTGGGCGGTCATATATCCGGGAACCAAGTCTTCGTCAGGGAAGTGGCCGGGTACCGGCGTGGAATCTCGGTCGTTGGTCATGGAAGCGTCGTCTCGTTCGACCACGTATTGCCTCATACTCTGCTCTTCGCGCATCGTCTGACCCGTTATCCGCCTCATCTGGAACCCCGTCCCACCTCCGGCATAGAAACCGCGAAACGCAGTCACTGTGCAGAAATCCCACACTTTGCCCGCCACACCCCCTAGCACATCGAAGACCGCTGTGCCCCATCCGTCTGGAGCTGCCGGCGGGTGGTAGGCTCTACTTCTGCCGTTGCCCTCACGCGACAGCGCTGCGGGGACGTATGGGAAATAACCATCTTGGTGCGCGGCTCGAGCACGCCCTTCACCATTGTGGCCTCGTCGGTGTGGAATCCGCGAGTGCGAGTATCCGTAATCGTCTTGCTCAAACGCCGAGGCAGCGGCCGCGGTTGGGGTATCGAGACCGCCGGCCAAGATGTAGCGGGTGTTTACGAAGGGTGCTGGACTCGTAATGGAAGACTGGCCTGACGCTAGGTCTGTCCATCCACTTGGTGTAGCGGAGTAGGGTGTCGTTGACGATTCGAAATTCGCTGAGTCGCTGCGCAATCGTTTTCGACTTCGACTGCTGTTGTCATCGGGCGTGCCGCTTGTTGAAGACGTTGTGGATAGGTGGAGTGAGGATGACGCTGACGGCGTTTGATAGAGACGCGGTCTCCCGTTGAGCTTCGTATCGAGCTCGGATGGTGGTGTACGCTCGATGTTAAATGATCCTGGAATCGTACGGTAAGCCGGAGTCGTATATGCCATGGTTGGAGCTGCGGTAGGCGGTCTTCGAACGTTCGAGTCGTCGTCTAAGGCTGGATGGCGGACATAAGCTGCATGCAAGCGGCGATTGCCCTGGCAACCAACATGAAGCCGCCCCGCTTGAACTTTTTGATGCTGAATATTAATTAATGACCAAAAACAAGACTACTACTGAGTACCTTCTGATAGTATCGAATACAGTTCAATAAGCAGATCTCCAAGAATATACATAGTCCAAGCAGCAATCAGCCTTAAATGTCCGTACATCCCGCCTCTCGCGCAACAGAAATCGAAGCGGACATCGCCTTCGACTGCCAGCACTAAGCAGCAAATTCCACATATCATCTGTGCTCCAACTGCACAAACAATAGTGAAACAAACGTTTCTGACTGGCTAGTTTCCTCACAATTTCTGGCTCGCCCATTCCCTGCCTGCGACTTTCATCGCCGCTTCTCCGTCGACAAGTACACACCACCCCTCCCCACCACGTCCGCCTTCACCGCCAATCCCCGCATTGAACTCGCGCCTAGCATACTCCAGGCCAGCATCGTCGAAACTTCCCGGCTGCAACCATACCGCCCGCACGCCTGCTTCCTTTGCTTCTTGGAGCACCTTAAGGGTTGCAGCTGGTGGCGTAATGATGGAGATCGATGTCTCCGCTGGAGACGGAAGAGCAGATACGGATGTCACGGTAGGATAGGTGTGAGATGGGAGCGATATTTGCTGTGCACGCGGGTTGATAGGTGCTACAGGAAGAGAGTGACCATGATACCACGCAAGGACTGTAGGACGATTTTAGCTTAGACTTGATCTGGGGTCTGTTAGGGAGCGGCGAACCTCTGTATCCGAACTTGTTAACATCTTGGCTTGCGCCCACCACAGCGAATCGCTGAGATGAGAAGAACGTCTTGAAAGCTGTCTCCATGGCTGCGAGGATGGAGGGTCACGGTCGCATTGGGATATGAGATCAGTTGAGTACTGAGGCGGTTATCGTCGGCGCTATCCGAGCATTAGACCGAACCGAGGAGTTGTTGATACCCTCTCAAGCGGAACTCTGCAAAGCAACAATGAGCTAAATGGGGTCTGGTACAGAGGAAAGAGTCTCAGTTGAACGATAGTGTTTGTTGTCATGGCAGCTTTTGCGTCCGTATACCACTTGGGATGCATTACTCTAGAAGCTACTAATGCGCTGCGCAGGAAGTCCACTTTCTCCCATGCTTCCTATGCCACATTCCGTCCCTCATACCCACCTGCTCTTTACGACACAGTCCTCAAGTACCACCACGGCCCCAAGAACCTTTGTGTAGATCTTGGCTGCGGCCACGGCGCTGTCGCGCGCCACCTTTCTGCCTCTTTCACCCATGTCATTGGCACCGATCCTTCGCAGGGCATGTTGGAGCAAGCGCGGTCTATGACTCCGAAAGAAAAGTATCCGAATGTCGAATATAAAGAAGCTACCGCGGAAGACTCGCCGTTTTTGGAGACAGGCAGCGTTGACATGGTTGTGGCCGGGCAAGCAGCACATTGGTTTGACTACAAGAGACTCTTCCCAGAGCTGAAGAGGATTGTTCGACCAAGTGGGACGCTGGCTTTCTGGGGATACAAAGACCACGTCTTTGTCGATTATCCAAGAGCAACAGAGATATTAGAGAAGTATGCCTATGGCAATGACGAAAGACTGCTCGGTCCGTATTGGCCACAACCAGGAAGATCGATCGTTGAGGGTAAGTTGCGAGTCATCAAGCCACCGACAAGCGATTGGGAGGATATCCAGAGGATCGAGTATGAGCCGGCTGTCAACGGACCTCGATCAGGGCAGGGAACGATGCTCATGAACAAAAGATTGACGTTGAAGGAGTGTATGGCTTACATACGGACGTGGAGCTCATTCCATGGATGGCAGGAGAGGCATCCGGAGATGAAAAGAAAAGATGATGGTGGTAATGGTGATGTGGTGGACGAAATGTTTCAGGTGATGGTCGACACCGAAGAAGACTGGCGGAAAGGCGGCGATTGGCGCGACAAGGAAGTTGAAATAGAATGGGGTTCTGGCCTACTGTTAGCAAGGCGAAGGTAAGGCCGACAGGCTATTTACAAACAATGAGAGATATTGAGCCAGCAGTATCGCAAGTTCAATCCTGGACCAGAGATGATAATGAATTGTAATTTGGAGATATAATACCTTGAATTGACACTTCTGAGACCAACCGACCTATGTCTGTCTTCGGTCTGTTAAAAGGAATTTTGGAGAGCTGAGGCCCAAGCGACTCTCTTGATGCTTATGTAATAGATGCTGATGTGGCGGGCACGGACCCTCAGAGCTAAGATCTGACAGATCGGCACCTCAGGAACCGAGATCTCGGCACCATGCGTCATTAGTTCAGGGACGTGCTTCTTCCTGCAGGCAGTCGCCCCAACGCCAAAGCTCATCGACTCTCCACAACCAGGAAAACATGCCTCCATTTATACCTCGAAAGCGGCGCCGATCACCTTCGCCGTTGTCACCATCATCAAACAACACAGAGAGGACGCCTACCAAAAAACCCACACTGTTCGACACACTTGACGCCAAGCCAAGTATCTTGACAACGATACAGGACAACAAGCAGTTCCTTGACGAGCTTAATGGAGACAGTGAATCGTCTCTCAGCGACATCAGTAGCTCCGATTTCGAGGACGTGATAGCCAATCATGTTCCCCCAAAGCGACGCAAGGGTGAGGACGATGAGAACTCAGAAGAGGAGATGGAGTGGGAGGACGCCATGGTCCCGGACGTCTCCTTCTCCGGGACTCCTGTCACCCTTACATCGAAAGATCTCGAAATTACCCTTGGTAAGGAAGCGGAGACTGGCTCGTTCACGGACCCGCACGGGAAGAAGAAGGGCCCAAGCAAAAGAGATAGAGAGATCCGGATAGCCACACACTGCATGCACGTACAGTTTTTGATGTTCCACAACGCGGTCAGGAATGCCTGGATTTGCGACGAGGAGGTGCAGAAGATCCTCATAGCGCAGCTACCGCAGGGTGTGATGAAAGCAGTTGAAAAGTGGAAATTGGCATCTGGGATACCCGTGGAGAGACCACAGGTAGAGGAAGTAAAAACACCTTCGCGAGTGAAAGGAGGACCGGTGAGTAATCGAAAGGCTACCAAGCTCGTACATGAGCGCGATTGGGGTCAGAAGGCAGAGCGACAAGAAGAAGGGACGCCGAACATGAGTCGCGGTGATCCGTTGGTACGCTTGCTTAAAATACTGGCTGCATATTGGAAGAAGAGTTTCACGGTCACAGCACCTGGTCTTCGTAAACAGGGCTATAAGCCACTTGCAGTACTGGCAACGGAGATCGCATCTTTCCGGAATGACAGTCATAACGCAGAAGAGCATGGTGAGCGGATAAATAATATTACGGAATTCAGGGAACTTGCGAGGAAGTGTGAAGGGAGCCGTGATGTCGGAGCGCAACTCTTTACTGCACTTGTTCGGGGACTTGGTCTCGAAGCAAGGATGGTGGCTAGCTTACAGCCTGCCGGATTTGGTTGGAGCAAGAACGAGGAGGCTCTACCCAAGAGGAGAAAACGTGGGCAAAAAGTTGCAGGCAAGGATTCCGGACTTTCAGAGCCCCCGAATCCAAACAATAGCATGGAGACCCAAGATTCCAGCGCCGAATCTGATATAAGCCCAGATGCTGCAGCTGTTGGTAGGAAAAACTTTAAATCAGGACTGAATGCTAGCGCAGGAATGGTTGACTCAAGAAATTCGTCGGGTAGAGGGAGAGGGTTGAAAAGCAATCCGATTGACTTGTCACAGGACTTCAGTGACTCTGGCCATGCGACAGACGACGACGACAATATCTCTGCAGTCGAGTTATCTCCGCAATTGGCACGAAACCCCCATGGAAAACTTTTTGATCGAGATCTAGCTTTCCCAATATATTGGACGGAAGTAGCATCGCCCATCACCAAGCGTATCATTCCCGTCGACCCTCTGGTACTCACCCCTCCAGTCGCCACCAATGATGTATTACTATCGTTATTTGAGCCTAGAGGAGCCAAGGCCGACAAAGCGAAGCAGGTAATTGCGTATGTATTAGCGTTCTCGTCTGATGGAACAGCTAAGGATGTGACCACACGCTACCTGAAGCGTCATATGTGGCCAGGAAAGACGAAGGGAATAAGACTCCCTGTGGAAAAGGTACCGGTACACACTAAAAGAGGTAAGATAAAGGGGTACGAGGAGTATGACTGGTTTAAGACTGTGATGAGTGGCTACAAACGAACCGATAAGATGAGGACAGCCGTCGACGATGTGGAGGAAATGACGGATCTAAAACCTATCAAGCCTGAAAAGAAAGTGGCTGCGGAAGGGGAAGAGACGTTACAAGGCTATAAGAACTCGGCCGAGTTTGTCCTTGAACGACATTTAAGAAGAGAGGAAGCACTTCTCCCTGGAGCAGAGCATGTGAGAGTCTTCAGGAGCGGCAAAGCTGAAAAAGCGAGAGAGGAGAAGGTTTTCCGGCGTGAAGACGTGATGGTCTGCCGCACTGGAGAAAGCTGGCATAAAGAAGGCAGGCAGGTCAGACCTGGCGAGTATCCAATGAAGATGGTCCCGGTGCGAGCTGTGACTCTTTTGAGGAAACGGGAGGTGGAGGAAGCGGAGAGAGATTCCGGAGAGAAGCTCAAACAAGGTCTGTACGCTGAGGACCAGACTGAATGGATCATTCCACCGCCTATAGAGAATGGAGTTATACCGAAGAACGCATTTGGAAACATTGACTGCTATGTTCCGACCATGGTACCCGAAGGGGCGGTTCACATCCGACACAAGGGTACGGTGAAGGTTTGTAAGCGGCTGGGAATTGATTATGCAGAGGCGGTCACCGGTTTTGAATTTGGGAAGCAGCGTGCGGTACCTGTAATCGCGGGCGTCGTTGTGGCTAAGGAGTACGAACAATCGGTCAGAGATGCTTGGGAGATGGACGAAGAAGAGCGACGGAAGAAAGAGGAAGGAAAACGAGAAAAGATGGCTTTGGCGATGTGGAGAAAGTTCTTGATGGGTTTACGGATTGTGGAGAGAGTCAGAGATGAATATGGCGGAGATGCTTCAGCACACGTGAAAGAGGCGATCAATCCATTCACGAACCGGAATAACAGGAAGCAGCAAGCTTCGACTACCAATAGCGACCCACACTTGGCTAAAAATGAGCATGATCTAGGAAATGAGGATCATGACATGGCAGGCGGCTTCTTACCGGAAGATCATAAGGATGGAGTAGATGGAGGCGGCTTTATCCCGGAGTCCGATGAGATTGCAGAGCCCGATGCCGAACTTAGGCCTGTCCCTAAAGGGCCTGCAAGCCGGGGCATTCAGTCGATGGCTAATGCTTCAGATAAGACTCCGAGATCACTCCAGTCAGCCCATCGAGACGTTTCTCGAGTATTGCCACGAAGCGATGCGAGCAAGGAGGCTTTGATCCCACCACTTATAGGCAAGACTGTCATGAACAAGTTGCCAAAGCGCACGAGGAAGGATTCGAAACCCCAGCAAAAGGATGATATGGAAAATGTAGTAGTCCGTGGGACAGCCAAACAAACCCCCAAAAGGCGAAAACAAAAGGCCCATATCCCAAAGCCGGATACTGATGATTCATCTGATCTTACTAGTCTCGAGTATACCAGCGACAGTGAGCCTGGTAAGAATGCAACGGCCCAGAGAAGTACCTCAAAAGCAAAACGTGGTGTTGTCAGTCAAGACAGACCACTCCCTCAAATGTCTCAAGAGACTCCTTCAGCTTCTGCTAGCCGTCACAACAACAGGGTGATGTCAAAACGCAATGCCGCCCGGAAAAGTGCCATCGCTGTCAGAAGTCATTATTTCGAACACAACGGCACTGAGATTGAAGATGATATAGATGATGAGAGTTCGGATGAGGAGCCTATTAGTAGGTCCAAGAAAAGAGTCACTACATCGACTGGCAGAATAAGCAAGGCACAGGGCAAGGTTTCATAACGGGCATACCCTAACATCTGCTGAACCTTTCAAAGGTGCCTCTGTCGCTGGTATCATTCCGCTTGCTCTCACGTCGGCCTGTAGGTAGGCTTATGATCTTAGCTCATCGGAGGATCTAGATCTTATCTGAAGTCTTCAGAACAGAGTACTTCCAATGTTTCTAGATATTGCCAGAACTAGCGTGCTTCAACGTCAGTGCTAGGTCATGTCTAGTAAACAACAAGTTGACTGTGGTCTTCCATACAATTATTAATTCCTGCATACTGTGGTTATCTTCGATGTGCTCAATAATGATGTCAATTTGAGCGTGACAGATGTAAACGCTTATTGTGAGCCTGTTCTAGCTCATCGAGATTCTAGCTCGACGGGCTTCGAGATTCAAGCTTTGGTTTAATCTCATTACAGCTGTGTTAAGAGGGAGATATATTCACTGCCTACTTTGATTCACACAGACACATCGTTACAAGTATCACCACCTACCTTCGGAAGCACCGAGATACTATCGAAAAACTGAACTTGACGCAGTAGAGAATTCCTACCTCGACATAGCTATACAGGATCACAACCCGAACCACACACACTCCATCCAGCTGCTTGATTTGGTCTTACTTAATAACCATACATTCCAGTATGAGACCTCCTCGAGAAGCCAGCCATGGGCGTGAGATCTTCAAAGTTGAGCTGTTCAGTGAGATGGAAGGCAGTTTATATGGCGCGTGCGTGAGTCTGTTTCTCCAAGCCGATTAGTTACTGATCACAACACCAATAGGTCACCTCCACCTGAAGCTCCGATCACACAACCTTCAGATCAAACCTCCAGTGAGTGGCGACCTGCTGTCGCTGAAGCCGCTAGTCAAGACTCACTCTTAGGTGATGAAGATGTTATGCACACGGATCCACAGTCTCAAGCTATCAATGTCATATCTACCTCTCGGACTACGCAAATACTGCCTCAACAAGACCCCCAGCCAATCCACCGCATGCCCTTAGTCATCCGCCGACTTCCGCCTCCGCCTCCAAATCTCGACATCCCTCGCAACTCCGAGGACTTCACCTTCAACTTCCTGCGAGGCGGTCTTCGCGGCCGCTCACAGCCACCGTGCTGTTACGCGAACACAAAGCGCACCACCCCAGGCCAGGTCTACCCGGTAAAAGCCTGGTACACCATCGACGCCGAAGAAGAGCCATTCCTGCCACCCAGTCCCGGCAAGCACGGCGCCAAGTTAACCCTCTTCATGCCCGAAGTGTCCGAAGCGGACGACTACAATCCCAAGGAAGCATCACCACTGTTCGTCAAGCGCGGGCGACGTGGCTACGTCTATTTCGGCACCTACTCGCAATCACGCTACTCGGACCGGCTCAGCTACGCCGAGATGGAGCTCGAAGTGCCGAGGAGCGTCAAGGAGCATCGCGCGAAGGAGGTTGGGAGGAGCGCCAAACCGAAATGGATTGTTGACGCGATGAAGTGGGAGAGGATAGTCGACACGGACGAGGAAGCGCAGACATTTGGGCCGGCGGACATCTTGCGGGCATTCCAGAGAGTAAGTTACGTGGAGCTCGATTCTTCCCGCCCCGTGCCTGCGAGTTAGACTTGCTGACTGACTCCGTGCAGGCAGATATCGATCTGGGGCTACGCTTGTATTGGGAGTATTTTCAATGTGTGGGCTACGACCGGGGCCTGTATGATGCTTTGGTGGCAAAGAAGCGCTCCAGCGGATGAAACGCGACTATGACGACGTCTGAATAGCCTCCTCGTCCCTAAAAGATCCAGCAGCGCATTCACAGCTGCGAATTACATCAGCGATTGACACCGTCGACGCTTCCACCTCCTAACCCTCCAACCCCTTACCGTATGAACGCTCGGCTATCCTATCCCTTGCGGCTGACAATTGGACCAAGGGTAGCCAAATGAACAACGGAGATATCTGGAAGAGGTCAAGCCATAGAAGGCAGCCATGTTTTACTTGACTATCTCATAGAGCGGTTTCACTTGGGTGAAGGTTGACGGTCCGCGGGGAGAAGTCACTCATACGCTGCAGGACTGTGCACGAGAACGAGGGAGTCTGTATCTAAAAGACTGGGTCCCGCACTCATAAGGAATCTCTCCTAGGGACTTAGTGCTCTGCGTTGAGAAACTAGTTTCCAATGTGTAACTATGGATAACCACCGTGCAGGTGAAGTACAAATCCGATAACTCGGAAGGATGAAGACATGCTCGCCACCGACTCCGTTGTCTTTACTCGTAACCAACCCGTAACGCTGTCGGTCTAACCCCCAAGAACGAGACTCCACCAGACGCCGACCGCAATGACATTCGTAGCACGCCGACTCTCACTCCCGAAAGACCCAGGACCGTGAAGCTGATACTATCCATCAATCCCCCTTCTTCCGTCTCGCCAGTTGAGAAACGAGCCGACCCCGAGGCTGAAACCGCTCCCTCAGCAATCCATCGCGACTCTGCTCGTAATTCGCGTTGCCGAAGCCGCCGATTCCTGCGGGCGCGTGTTGCTCACCGCCACCGCCACCACCACCCTCATCTTCACCCAGATCAAACGCATCGCTCAACTCGATAAGATCGCCCGGCGCACACTTCGCTCCAGGCAGCGGCTCGATAATCGTCGCGGCTCTAGTCGCCAGCTTCCTGACCCAGCCCTCGATGGCCCCGCCCACATTCTCGATCCCCCCGCCCGCAGTCGAAGACGAGGAGGTGGTCGTCGACTCAAACGACGAGCGAGGCGCGACATTGGGCAAGTGCGCCGCGAACAGCTTGTTGAGGCCGTCCTGAGCCGGGCCGGGGCTGGCGTTGCGTTCGAGGGTGCCGACGCCGCCGGGCCCGTGCAAGTGGTGGGGGTGCGCGAAGTAGGAGCCGGACGAGGAGCGGGATTTCCGGCGCCGACGGTCGTGGCGGTTGGGCGATGCGAGTGCGTGCGGGCGGGGCAGGTCGAGCGAGGCGGGGGGCGTGTCGAGGTCGGAGTAGGAGTTCGAGACGGATTTTCGGCGGCTGGGCGGGAAGAAGCCGAGGGTGCGGCGTGGGAGGCGGGCCATTTCGATGGCGGCGGGGTAGGGGTCTATGAGGACCCAGGAGTCGTGTTTCCAGGGTGGGTCGTCATGGTGCGAGTTGGAGAGGGAGGGTGAGGTGGTTCGACTGGCGGCGGTGGATGTTGGCGGAGGGGGTGAAGTGGCGGTGCTGGAGTCCGCCCATTCGCCGTCGACGTTGGGCCCATTCGATGGAGTAGTCTTTGTAGTGTCTCCTGAGAATGGATTGTTATGTGCTTCAGGCCCGGGTACTTTGCGACCTTTGACTCCGCAAGCTTCGACCGGTAATACGACCGTCTTCCGGACCTGAATGCTGTCATTCGGCCATAAGCGATTCGCCTTTCTGAATACGGTCGGCTGACAGTTATATTTGATCATGACCCCGGCAAGAGTATCGTCCGGCTGAACATGATGTATGTACACCAAAGCATCCCTATCCTCATTCTCAGTCGGCGGCGCAGACATCGACCCCCGATCATCGGATATCCTGCGCTTGAACCGACCGTTCGAGTCCGGAAACGCATGACCGTTCGCCTCCAGCAGCGTCTCTCTCTTCTTTGCCTTCACTAACGCCTGCCGCTCTTCCCGCGTCCCAGCGCCAATCTGCCCAACCCCTGGTATCGCCGGACCCCATTGCGTAGGCGGCGCGCTGCTGACAGCACGGCGATGCGTCGTGTAGGATGGCAGTGTCCGTTGCGGTAGCTTCCACGTTCCCTGAGGTCGGTCTTTAATGTCTTTCGTGGTCTCGTTGCCCAGCAGGTTCGACGCTATGCTCTGTAACGACGTCCATGACGTCTCCCACAGCCCGGTCGCGAACGTGGTTGGTGTTGCTTGATCATTCCCAAAGCTGAGTCCTCCACGAGGCCGTACACCGCGTGTCAAAGATCTCTGCGGGCTGTTGCTCGACGATATAGAACGGGAAGGGTGTTGACTCGGGATGGGCGAGACGGCTCGCGACGGACGACGTGACTGAAAGCCGGCTTCAAGTAAGGTGCCGGAGTCGCCGTTACCGCTATCATGCCTCTGACTCAAAGAGTCATTATCAATAGAGATGCGTCTCCGGTTCCGTGGCCGTATGGTAGAAGGAGAAGCGTTACTGCTCGAGACTGTAGATGTATTGCGGGAAGAGGAATCGGTGTTCATGGCCAGAGCAGCCGACGAGGCCGGAGAGATGTTCCTGGCATGTAGGTTTGTCGGGCTTCTGACCTCTTTTTTGATCGAAGGGAGGATTTGTGAGTCTGTGGAGCAAGTACGATTCGATGCATTGGGATCTCTGACCCTTGTTTCGGCCAATCAGGTATGTACCTGTGGAGAGTACAGCCTACGTATTCGTCAACGGGAAGAAGCGAAGCCGTCACTCTTCCTCACGCCGGGACTAAGATCTACCATTGCATACCTAGGTACGTCTAATCGCCTAATCGCCGACAACCCCAGCTTCAGAGTGGGTCTTCCTATCTTATGCTTTCGCCAGCAGTTTAAGTAACGATGAACCTCTAGATCGGATGTCGTTACTATGCTTCTCTATCTTTGTTGTTATACGCTCAGGTGAGTGGGTCCCCCTACAGTGTACTTAGCTTACTACCTGTATTGATCACTCCCACAGTACTTCTGCTCTTTTCAAAGCTGAGCTAGTCTGATCCAACACCATTAGATGCTCCGAACATGGGAGCGGCAGGCTTTAATCTTGATTGAGAGTACCTCGCGTCTCTCGTATTATCGGCCAGTAGACACTACTCCCTAGATTCCCTCTTGTCCTTGGGAATCAAGTTAGGGAAGGAACCCATTGGAGCTTTAAGGAAGTTGATAGCCCTGAAAAGCACGCCAGTCGGGGACTGGTAGTCACCGGTGGGATTTCTCTAACTGATAACGAACTCCCAAGGCCCCTCTCCCACCTCCGGCCTTCTGGCTACCCTCACCGGAATATCCTCCTTCGGCGGAAACACAGCTGTGGCCAAGCTGACTTGACATGGTGGCGGGATCACCCATTGCCCCTTGACTGGCACCATGTCGAATCGCAGAACCAGCATCGCAGCCAAAGAAATGATTTCCGTCGACGCGAAGTGACGACCGGGACACAGCGTGCTCCCACCTCCCCAGGCCCGGAACGCGGCGGCCGGACTGCGTTTGGGTTCTTTGCCGGTGGGGTCTTGCTTGAGGAAGCGGCCGGGGTTGAACGATTTGGCGTTGGCGCCCCATGTGGTGAGGTCGGAATGGATGACCGAGGTAGGCATCTGCACGACGGAGCCTGCTTTGAGCAGATATGTGTCGTTGAGCGTGGTGTCTTTGAGGACAAGGCGCGAGGTGGCGCTGAGGGAATGCACGCGGAGGACTTCGTGGAAGACCGAGTGGAAGAGAGCGCATTTCTCTTTCACGGCGTGGACGTTTAGGTATCGCGTGTGCTGAGTCTTTGCTTTGTTGAGCTCGGTGGAGACACATGCTTCAAGTTCGTTTCTCAGCTCGCGGAGTAGAGCTTCATCGGAGTAGATGTGTACGAGCATGTAAAACAGCGATGGTACCGTGTTCACAAGGACCCCAATGAGTGCACCCACTTCGAGGCGTCCCATGTTCACGCTTGTCACCCCATATTTGGTCTGTGCGTTGTAGCGGGCGTTGATCAGGCCAGAGCTTTGCCCTCGAGAGATAGTTGTCAAAGTAGTGCTTGAAGGCATTGGCGAGCTTCTCGCGAGCTCTGTAACCCTTTGGAGCCATAATACTAGGAAAAATGTTCAAAAGCAGGAGATTAATATCACGATCGTAATCCCTAGTCTGTACCTCAGTGGGTGATCGTAAAGTAGGTTCTTAGCCTTTTAGGGCAGATTCACATTATGGGTACGTACCAGAAGGTTTGCTCAAGTTCCGGTTCTACACTAAAAGGATTTTTCGCTCCATATATCGCCCTGGTGCTGCAGACAGTGAGGATATGCTTTACCCAAGCATAGAGGTTGATCATTGTCCCATCTGTGTCTTGCTCCAGAGCTCGCAAATGGTCCGTAGCTTGCTGCAACATTGCGAGATTCATATGATCTAGGCTCTCCCCGGGCGCCATTGCCGCAATATTGTTGTCGTGGGTCTCCAGAACGAGGCCCCAGTGACCAGTCTCGCCGTTTAAATTGTCGCATATGATGGCCATTGTCGCTTCGTCAATGCCAGTCAGACATTTGCTTAGCTGGGCAATGAAGGGATTGAAGGCTATGGAAGCTGAATTGCGTGACACTGCATTGATTAATGCTGGCGATGTGACCACATAGATCTTGCCGTTGAGAATGTTCAAAGTGTGTATTGGAGATCTCGACCTCATGCTGCGATGGTCAATCAGCTTCGAATGGCAAAGGATGACTTTAGAAGCGAAGGGTACCTCGTCGACTCAAAGTATGCCGGACCATGGCGAAGGAGCCCAATGATGTGACCGACATAAGGGATCGGGTGTGAGAGTACAGGGGGCTCGTTCGGGGCGTTCTTGGGGGCATAGTAGTACTGGAGTAGATAGCACACCGCAACGAATCCCACTAGCAGTAGCAATGTTACTGTGTAAGCCAATCCCCTATTCTGGGAATGAGATGAACAAAATGAGGAACAGTATCACCTGTTCTCAAGAGGCTTTTGTGGAAGCAGAGGCTATCAAATCTGTTCTGGTGAAGAAGCTGGACGAGTCAAGCAACAGTACGGAGAGAGTACAGCCCCCTCAAGGAAGGATCGCTTAGTAATGATGAACAGCCGCTTGTCCTTCCCTAGCTAAGCGCCGTAGCCCTACTCTAATACCAAAGATCCCGAGCTTCTGCTCCGCAACATCGATCTTACAGTACAGCCCATATGACGAAACGAGCAGGGTTGAATATTTCTGTGTCCAGTAGGCTCACTGATCCTTCAATCATTCGTGAATAAGGTACGAAGTATCTATTCCCTTCTCAGGAACTGCAGGACTATACTCTTCCTTCGCGACGTGTTTCCGAAATTCCGATACAAGCCAAGAAGGGAGGCGTCCATATGGCAGAAGCTCTCCTCTACTTTCCTTCCGACGTGCGACAGGGAGATTCGGGACGCTCTGCGATCAGGCGTCCATCACTGCCATCACACGCACCTACATCCGCGCTCGTATCCTGAAGCATTAGTGTATTGAATATGCCCTCCTTGCTTTCGCTGTCCTATGCGTGTGCGCCACGCGACCGTCTTCAGCTCCCTGACCGTCGATTATCTGTATGATGCACTGAAGATCTGGGAATCCGCTGGGCTAGAAGATCATACAGATTCCCTTGATGGCTGAAGAATAGACCCAGCAGCTGTGTTTTGGTGGGCTTGTTACTTCTTCAGTCAAGCCTGTGTCTCTATTTCTCTTTTGGTGATGGTGCGTCATTGTGCCTATGATATGTGTTGATCCTCCTGAAGGTTGGTCTGGCCATACCTGGCTCTTCTGTGTCCGCGATCATCTTGATGAACTCCAATGGGTACCAGCTTCTGCGGCCTGCTTCACCGTTCACGTTATAGCTTGTCCGTCAACAACAACATTAGGGGGTCCTGTGTGAGTAATCTGGCCCCCATGACACAGAGCTTCTCCCACTAGACAATGCAGACCTCTAGTGAAGTGGCCGCGGACCCAGTGCTGCAACACAGCAAGTAGGTTACAGAAGCAAAAGTATACTTTCTTCAGATCCATGGGTTAAGCGTGCAGGCTGACTGTGATAATCTCGTTCGATTGAAAAGCACCTTAGAGATATGGAACCTTGTTTCCGTGAACTTGCAAGCCAAGAGTAGTATGAGCCCCTTCCTTCGCACGAGAAGATAATACCCAGAAGAAACCCTCATTTGCAAGCCATCATGAGTTACAACAGCTCAATTCGTTTTCAGTGATGACATAACCAAGGGCACTCATAAAGCTCAAAACGCCAGCCAGCCCGAGAAGCTAAATCAAACAAGCGTCTCCGAGTTCACGCCCCCCAGGCCATTGATCCCGAAGAATTGAAACCTGTGAAAAAGAGTTATCAGACATAATTCATATAAAAGAACACGGTCTAAAATGAGAACCCACCAGTCTTCTACATTCAACGTAGTCGGTACGATCGGTCCCTGGCCCCTCGAGCTGTTACTCCAGCTGTCGTCCGGACTTTGGTCGTCGCTGTATTGAGTCGCCCACACGGACTGCGTCGGCAAGCCTTGCATCTGCACGTTTTGAACGTTTGACAAGCCGTTGTCTTGCGAGCCGCGCATGGTCCGCTGGGGAAGCTGTTGCTGGCCAGACATTTGTTGTTGATTTTGCTGTTGTAGATTCGGCGCATGGAGATGGGGCATCTGAAGTTGCGGGTCGATTTGTGGGCCAGGGGGTGAAAAGTGTGGCAGCGACATGTTCGTACCGTCAGGGAAGAGTTGGTCTGGTTGGAAGTTTTCCCAGAGAGATTGAGAGATGGGCGGGGAGTTGCGGGTGACGAGGAATAGGTCGGGTGGGGTGGCGGGGATAGAGTAGGAAGGATTGAAAGGGGTCGGGGGGCGAGTGTTGCCTCGAGAACTGCCACCACCCATGAAAGCATCGTTTGAGTGACGGATATGAGGAGATGAGATCGCCGGTGCAGCCATTGATGGCATTGGCGCCGGATGACTGAGTTCTCTGGCAGGTGTGACTGCTGGCGTTTGTGGTCGCGATCTCTCATAAGACAGCTGCGGAGCCGGGGGGCCGTTGGTGAAGCCAAGCTCCATATCATCATATTTCCGCTTCGGAGGTTCGTCTCTTCTTTGAGTAGCGGTAGGGTTTAGCTTAGCCTTGCTGTGTCGTTTCCCTGCAGCTTTTTGAAGCCTCTCTTCCAGTACTTTGTTGCCAAGGATCGATTCAAACAGCGTGTGAACCATCTTCGCAACCAACCAAACTTTGGATACTTCTTTCAGTGCATCCATGCATACGCGTAACCTCTCTTGAGTGGCAGCAACGATTGACGGGACTGATGACCGCATTTGGTAGACATGCATGATAAGTGCAGAGAACAAACTGTAAACGCTAGAGGGGCAATTCAGCTTTAGCTCTTGTAGAAAAATCATCAGGGGCTTACATGAATGCCGGCGTATATCGGAGCTCATCGTGTGCCTGCAAATTCTCGATAATCGAGGTAATCATACCAGCCGCCTGAAATGCAATGTTTCTCGAGGGATAAGCTGCATCGTCAGGATAGCCATTGCGGGCGGCGTTGTTTTGTGAGGTTGCAGGAGGCATATGTGCTCGGTGCAGCAGGCATAGTGTAGTGCTGCCCTATCTTAGCCTGGTTAAATGCGCTGCGGAGATGTCACCTACTAGTAGTTTGCGTGTAACAGCGCGGACCAGAAGTGATGCCTTTGCCGTTCCCAGTAGACCTCTTTTGGACAGTTCTGCAACCAATCCGCTAAGGCCATATCGCTATGAGTGAGATCGATCGCGTTCGTCCGTCGTGCTTTCGAAGCTACGGAATACTGCTGGGACAGTACAAGGCCCATGATCTCACACAATTTGACGTACTGTAGGAAGAACTGTATATGGATCGGGTCCGAGGGGGACTCCGCAGGGAAATCGGTTTCATCCTCAATGAAGTCATCTTCCGAAACCATCTCCACGTCAGAGTCGTCGGTATTGATATGCACTGGTCTTCCGAGTGCCACAGCTACTGATCGATCTCTTGTATAGAGCGTCCACCAGATCCGCTTCCACAACCGCTTATCCGCCCTGCTCAGCTGTGAACCTTCAACACTTCAGAGACTATCAGTACAAGGCACATGTCAAGTATATCGCACAACGAACTAACCTTCGATGCATGCCCGAGCCCTGCGCAACAATAGTAGCAACTCGACTCCAGTAAAAGACATTCTTCGTCACATCTGAACTGATTTTAGAGAGAGAGGACGCTACTGAGCCTAGGTCACGTTTCTCACCCTCGGGGCCTTCCCAATACCATCCCATAAGAACAAGCGCTTGAACGATGGTGACCCTGTCGTCTTCATAATTCGCGTCATAAAGGGCTTTGGCTCGCTTGTAGAACGTCATTGCGGCAGGGGTGGTCGATCCATTCGCGTCCATCAGCTGAGGGTTTGAGCATACCCTTGAGCCAGCAAGAAGGACTGCTTGTAGAAGTAGCAAGGACGGCGGATTCTGAGTGTCGCGGTACCGCCGCATAAACCGGCTTCGACTGATCACTGGCACTACCGGCGCCACCCACTTGAAGTATGACTCGACAAGCTCATCACATAATGCTCGTGGGGGAAGCAGGAACGCGCCTCTTTGATGCAATATGTCAATTTCGACATTGTCGAGTTCCGTCAGTCGAGCCCGAGACCCTCTGACATTTTCCGGTAGCGGGTAGTGTACCACATCCGTGGTTCCATGACGATCGTGGACCAGCAAGGACAAATTCGAAGACTCGCCCAGGTATGCCACTCTTCCAGCTTCCTTAATGGGCGCTCTTGCGAACTTGGGTTTCATGAACTGAGCATAGGTGGTGTTGTTCGTAGCTTGTTGCGCTGCTTGCGCCTCCGACAGGGTTGGATTAGGAATTCCATCTTGAGAGTTGTAGACTTGAGTACTTCGCGAGCCATAGCCTCCTGGCGAGTCCAAGGCCGGAGAAGGCTCGGGGATCGTTTCGCCTCGGTCGCTACGGCATCACAGAGAGTCTCAGCGCAGTCAAACGGACGCGACGCCAAAGGAGTAAGTTCACGTTACCTATCGGAGTCTTTGGATCTTCCCTGAATCTTCTTCCGCTTCGGCGCCGGGATCCTGCACTCGATGGAGAAGGCCACGCAGTTGGTGCATGGCACGCCCAAGCTTGCGGCGTCGCATCGTACCTATCCGAATCTCTCAGCTCAAACTCGACGCCATCGTCGTCGCGATGTGCCAATAGATTGAATCGGACCTTTCTTGCATGGCATGTCTGTTAATCGTGGATGATGATGATTAGCCAAACCGAGGTACCGAGGCTGAACGACAGAGATAGCTATCGAACTAGAAGCTTTGCGACGTACCTCACAAGCCCTGGATGCACGTTGCCTGGCAAGTACAGGGCACTGTCAGTTTGCTGCTTCCCCTTCTGGTATCTATGAGAGCGCATACCTTCTGAAGCTTGGATGACCTGGTGTCTGAGAATTGGGCGCAGCCGTGGTGTTGGGAAGCGGGCCACCGCTTGTCGTACTGGTCTGCGATGCAGCTATTGCCACTCCCTCGGTCGCCATATTGTTGTCTTAAGAGCAGAGGTTTGTCATTCGGCGTGGTACTGTCTAATCTAGTTGTACAAGTGTCTCCTCCAGATATGAAAGTCTGGTGGTGTTTCAGGATGTTTTCTGCGGCGATCAACTAGACCCTTGACCGGCCCATCGCTTCCTCTTCAGTTATGGTGGGGATTTGGAACTGGCCCCAATGCCCCATCCTGGGTGTTTCTATTCTGCCCCCAACTAGTATTTTACTCTATATAATTTACAGTAGTCTTAGATTAATGTATGTGCATAAGGTCACTGTTGACATAGATGTGATGTTTAGTTTAATTAGACTTAATAATCATAGTAATTTGTTCATATGAAAGAAAATCTCACTGTCATCACAAGTCAAGTGCTTAATAATGTAAATAATATAGAATTACTATGCAGCTATAGACTTGCTGTCTTCTTTTTATTCTTTATATTTTCATCATTTTTACTGCTGTTTTTCTTCTCATTCTTCACATCTTTACAGTATTGTTCATCATTCTTTAATACTTTACATCTTGCTGTTCTTCTTCTCATTCTTTACAGTATTGCTCATCACTTCTTTACTTTTCTAACTCTTCAAGATCATCAATGTTCATTTATACATTTCTTTACTTTATCTTCATCTTAATATCAGCTCTTTAATTCTTAATCATTTACTCTGTAACTTCTTAAATTCTTAATTGTGAATTTATCTCTTCTATTTATGATTATAAGAGTTTCAGAATAGCTTTTAACAGCTTTTTTATTTTTTATTTTTATATAAATTTCATTATTGTTGAGAAGCAATGTTCTAGCTGCTTCTATGAAGTGAGATAGAACTAATATTAAGAACTAAGTAAAGACTCTATTTACATTGACTGCAGTCAACATTCTTTTTACTTCTTCTGTAACTCTCTTAATAAAAATATACTCATAAACAACACAATTTAAGAATTTCACTAGACAGCATAGTATAACATAAGTATTTACTTTCTTTCAATAAATTATGAGCTCAGATTAGCAAAAAGCTTCTTAAAGAAAGTGTATACTTTTAATGTGACAGCAGCTAAGTATGTTAATTTTTAAGATTCATAAAAAATTTATAATAAATCTAACTTTAACAGAATCAGCACATTGACAGCAGCTGTGTATGCTGATTATTAAGATTCACAGTTAATTTAGCTTTAACAATATCACTGATTATTAAGATTTATGATAAATTTAGCTTTAGCAGAATCAGCATTTTGCACTAATTAAGTATGTTTAACTTAAAAGATTTACAGAGAATTTATCTTAACAAAAATTAGCATTTATAGTTGCTCAGAAAGCACTGTTCTTTGATAGCTTAGTATAAATTATTAAAATGAATAAATATTATCATTTTACAAAATAAAAGACATAAAAGCTTTCTATTTATTTTATTTATATTATCTTCAATGCATACATTGTTATTTTACTTTATTCACTTCTTATACTACATGTCAACTATCATCATCATAAACTTCAATGACTTCTTTATAAAATAATAATTCATTTTAATTCTTACTTACAAGAACTGCAATCAATGATTTATTCTTATGAGAAGATAGCTGATAAAAAAAGATTTATAAAATATTGTTAAAGTCTCAGCAGTCAACATGCTGATTAATAAATTCTTAAACTTATTTTTTCTCAATAGTCTTGACTTTAGAAGTTAGAAAATCAACATAAAGATTTTATATTAATTTATTATCTGTATAAATGTAGATAATCAAGAATATCTGATGAACAAAATCAGTGCAAAGAATGTTTGAAATATATTAAAATTTAAGTATAAAAAGAAGCTGTAAACAACTGAGAAACAATATTTAATGAAGTTTGTTGAGTACAGAATGTCAAAGAATGTATTTATTAAAGAAATATAAATTTATTTAAGCAAACTCAGCAAAAAGATTGCTGCAACTCAATCTAATATGATTAAGTTATTTAAATTAGAACAATGATTTTAAATACTGCTTTAAGCATTATTAGTTAAGTATGTTGTGATCTGTAATGTTATTGATGCTTAGAATAATTTAAACATTAAAAGAAATTTATAAAAGTTTTAGAAGAAAGAGATACAGCTTAAGATTGATGAGACTGTTATTGTCTTGTGAGCAGATAAATAAAAAGAAAATCAACATTTAATGAATTAAAACTGTAGTTTATTGAATTACTGCATAACTGATATTAAGTAACATTATTGCAGATTATTTAGCTTAAACAGTGATTATTTTTTTTACTACTTTATTAAATACTTTCTTTACAACAACTCTCACTTCATTAAAGATTGTGAATTTCTTTCTGATGTTAAGCAAAATATTTAAAAGAAGACAAACAAATTAATTATAATTAAGTTGTACAGGTTGACTGCAGTTAAATTGTATTAGAAGTCAGTCTATAAAGAAAAAGAAAAGAGACATAAAATCTTTAATGTAAAAGTCAGTAACAATAATGATGATGATTTCTTCTTTAAATTTAAAGAGAAAAAGAAAATTAATAATGAAATTACTGTTCTGTTTAAGAAGACTATCAATAAAATACTTAAATCTAAATGAATTACAGACTCTGAATTCTTCTTATATATAATTAATTAACTTTAACTCTTCAGTGATCTTCTTATATGAATGAGATGTCAACAAATTAAAGTTAAGAAAAGACATTTATACTTTCATTATTGTAAAGTGATCATTATACAAGTCAGATTAAAAAATTCTTCAAGATTGAGTTTAACACTTTATGTATTTAAACTTGAGATTAATCTTCTATTAAGAAAGCAGATATATAAAATGAAACTGTATAAAAGCTTTAATCAATACTGTCTTTAAATGTATAATAAGTACAACAAAACTATAATAGAAGCATTAAAGTAAAATAAAGTTTATATAGTTAAATACATTGCAAAGAGTCTTAATAAATTTGCTTTAATATTTATAATATACACATCATATTCAAAGATTATCTTCTCTGTTACTGCTTCAGATATAAGCTTATATGTTTAAACTCATAAATATAATTTTATGACTGACTTCTTAGATGTTAACACTGCATCATTAAATGAAAAGATCAAGATTTACAGACTTTAACATTAATAATTTGTTCATCTTGATTTTATAAAGTTATATAATCTTTACAAGGTAACAATTCTTGAAAAGTCAATTCTCATTGTTGAGAACAATAAGAATATATATAAAATTTATGCTTTAATTAAGTTCATCAATAAATGAGATTACACTGTAAATAAAAAAAAAATTAACATTCTCATTCTTGTCTTCATTGACATATGTAACTCATTATTCTTGTTATTTAATGAATATCAGTACTTTCTGAAGATAATAAATAATCATTCTTAAAAGATGTGAATAATACTACTGAAGTAATGTGATAAAACTTCATAAATACTGTAAAAATGACAATTAAAAATTGAACTTCAAATCAGTGCAAAGATTCTTGCTATATAAAGCAACAATAAAATGAAGTTAAAGTTCATTCTAAATGACTGATGCAAATCTCTTAACATTACACTGCAATATACAGTGCTTTACATGTCAATTTAAAATAATATTGCTGAAAGAGTTATCTGAATCACTGAGAACTCAGTGTACATTATAATTAAAGAAATATAACTATCAATAAAGTTCTGAGTACAGACAGCATAGACAGATGTTTATCTTTATAATTAAATAATAATTAATTTCTTAATTAACAGCAAATAAATAACTCTTAAGAAAGCTTTCATCAATGTAAAGTCATTCATCAATTACATTTATATATAAAAATGTAAATATTACAGCTACATTAATCTCAAGTTACTATCTGAAGACAGATGCAACAAATTCATAAATTAAGAATAAGTAAGAGTTTTTATAAACTACATTGAGAAAATCATAAAGCAGTATTAGCTTTAAGCTTTAGATCTTAAGCACATCATTAAAAATTACATTGTGAAGTTTATTAAAAGCAAGAAGAAAGACACTGTTAATCTTAGACTGTAACAGTAGACATTAAATGTTTTTTTAAATAGAAGATTCATTAAATGTTTATGAAAAAAGTTAATCATTATGAAGATCATAGCTTCAGATCAGACATTTATGACTTAGAACAGTAAGATGCAGTCTGACTTAATTATGATTAAGATCAATAAGTCTCAAGATAAACAATATAAGATTAAGTTAACTGCAGTTAATTTAGATAAGTCATTAAATAAGAAGATCAACATTAATTAAGTTAAGATAGTGATACTTAAAGAAGTCAGAACCTTTCTGTACATTAAGATTTTAAAATAAAAGAGAGATAACAATAATGATGATTAAGATGTAAATAAGTTCTTAATTAAAATATTAAAGATTATATTAACACTTGCAACATTCTTTACAGACAAAGAAGACTCTATAATTAAATTTAACATTTTAATATCTGTCATTTATGCTGAAGCAGTGAAAGATTTAATCTGAGAAGAAATGTAAAAGAATGTTATTCATACAAAGCTGACAGTTTTAACAGCAAATAAAACATAAAAAGAGACTGTATCATTAAGAAAAGTTAACATTATAATCAGTAAATAAGTTTTTAAACTTAAGCTGAACATCAACAAATTCTTAAACAAGCTTAAGACAAGATTTGTGACAAGAGACTTTTCATAAATATATAATGTTAATTATAAAAATATTTTTATTCTCATTATTAAGTTTAACACTCTGCAAATCTTTCTGACTATCATTGCACTCAAGAATCTAAAGTATCATCAAGTAAATATCAATAACATCTTTACAAAATTCTTTCTAAAGAAAACAATTTATATAACACTCTCTTTTAAAGTCAATGTTACATCTAATTGTATTTTACACATACTGCACAGTCTTTATGATCTTAAGCAAGCTGCATAGAATTAACATAAATAATATATTACTGAACTATTTAAGTTAAGTTTTCATCAAAGTAAGACTGATTTCTGTCTTTTTCTTTACAGCATTAAAAGAATTATGCTGTTTCTTTATGTAAATAATATTATTATGACTTCAACAAATCTATTACACATTCTTTAATTTAAGCAAGCTCTTATGAGCATGTTTAAAGTTAAGAACTTAAGAAAGACACAGAAAATTCTTAATATTTAAATTATACATAATTGTAAAATGAAAACTCTGTATCTGAATCAGACTTATTACATAAATAAGATATTAAAGAATCTTTACATACAATCTGATAAGCATAAAGTCATTAACATTTCACTTAATAAATATAATGTTCTTTATCTTGTCAATTTAACTGATTAAAGAATAGATTAAAGATAGTATTAATAGATAATTGAAAATTTAATGTATACAGTAATTTATATTTAATTAAATATCATCTTTACATTAAATTGATTAAGTTAATATCTCAGCAATTCTGTAAAGCATCATGAATATGAATACACACTTAAGAAACTACTGCAATACATAAGATTAATTATTAATCTCAGCATCATATACAATTTTAATGAGAGTCAAGTAATACTTAAATACTCTGACTTTAATTATGTTTTGAACAAGCAGAATTGAAAATTAATTTTAAAGTGCATTTATATGTTTAAAGATGAATCAGTGTTGTGAATAAGTCAAAAGTAGAAGTTTGTTATTATCTTGATTACTGAGATTAAATACATAATTATATTAATATGTATAAAGACTGAGATCTGACTTGAATAGATGTTAAGAGACATAGATATAAGTAAATATTTTAAAGTCAATTTACATTATATAAGTATTTAAAGAAATGAAGCTCATTAAATATTTTTATTTATTTAGTTCAGAGAAGACAATTAAGCTGTTTTGATCTTAATTAAGAATGTATATATATATAAGTAATTAAAGCACATCAATGTCTTCTATTATAACATTCACAACTATATAAGCACAATCAGATTCAGTCTCTACCTAAATGAATCTTTAAGCAGTTCATTAAACTTATAAAACTCATTATTAATAATTAGTTAAACTCTTAAATAATTTGTTAAAGTCTTAATGATGTGTTTAGTCATCTGATGTTTGCTGTCAGTAAAAGTTAATAGATGCAGTCTCATCAAGTAAAAATGTTAAGAAGTGATGTTTTAGCTGCTTTTATGAAGCAAAGTAAAATTAATGTTAAAAACTGAATAAAGACTTTATTTATGTTAATTGCAGTCAACATTTTTTCTACTTTTTCTGTAACTCTCTTGATAAAGATATGCTCATAGACAACACAGTTTAAAGATTTCACTAGACAACATAGTATAGCATGAATACTTACTTTCTTTCAATAATTATAATTTTTAATATTTTTATTTATCTTTTAAATAAAACAGCTTTTACATCTTTAAAAAGACTTTAAGCAAATTCTTTAAGTTTATAATACTGTATAAGAAGACTGTTGAGAATTTTTTATATTTAAAAGAAAAATTAATATGTTGTTTACATTAAAAGAGAAACTCATCTTTAATTATTGCTTACTTAAAACATTAATTTTTTTGTAAATTTTCTTATTTAAATAGAAAGTAATCATTTCTTTATAGATTTTAAAGTCATAATCTTTAAACATAAAAGCATAACAGTTTTAGACATTCTTTATTAAAACTTTTTTTAAAAGCTTTTTTTGCTGTTAAATATATTGACAAAAAAGACTGTACTGTTAAAAGAAAAGACAGTTATAGTTAAAATTATTTTTTAAAGATTGAAGATTTATCTCATTATTTAGCAGTTATTGTCTCATTACTTTCTCATAAAAAATAAAAAATTATATAAAGTAAAAAAGCTTTCTTGTTTTTAATCAGAAAACAATGTTAACAAAATATTTTATATAAAATTTAATTTCTTTTTTGTTCACTTTTCTATCTTATATCACTGTAACATTAATTAAATGCTGAATAATGTTATAAAATAATTATTTAATTATATTTACTGTTGAGAAGCAGTGTTCTAGCTGCTTCTATGAAGCAAGATAAAACTAACATCAGAGACTAAATGAAGACTTTATTTACATTAACTGCAGTCAACATTCTTTTTACTTTTTTTGTAACTTTCTTAATCAAGATATACTCATAAACAACACAGTTTAAAGATTTCATTAAACAGTATAATATAGTATAAGTATTTACTTTCTTTCAATAAATTATAAGCTCAAATTAACAAGAAGCTTCTTAAAGAAAGTGTATACTTCTAATGTGACAACAGTTAAGTATGCTGACTATTGAGATTCATAATTAATTCAGCTTTAGCAGTATTATTAATTATTGAAATTTATATTAAATCTGATTTTAGCAGAATCAGCACACTGATAACAGCTATGTATGTCAGTTATTAAGATTCATAATCAATTCAGCTTTAGCAGTATCACTAATTATTGAGATTTGTAATAAATCTGACTTTAGCAGAATCAGCATTCTGCAATAGCTGAGTATGTTTAACTTAAAAGATTCATAAAGAATCAGTCTCAACAAAATTAACATTTACAATTATTTAGAAAGCACTGTTCTGCAGTAGCTGAGTATGTTTAACTTAGAAGATTCACAGAAAATTAATTTTAATAAAAATTAACATTTATAATTACTTAAAAAGCACTGTTCTTCAGCAGCTTAATATGAATCATTGAGATGAATAAGCATTATTATCTCATAAAATAAAAGATACAAAAGCTTTTTATTTATTTTATTTATATTATCTTCAATGCATATATTGTTATTTTACTTTATTCACTTCTTATACTACATGCTGACTATCATCATCATGAACTTCAACAACTTCTTTATAAAGCAACAATTCATCTCAATTTTTACTTACAAGAACTGCAATTAATGATTCATTTTTATAAGAAAATAATTGATAAAAGAAGATCTATAAATTGTTATTGAAGTCTTAACAATTAATATACTGATCAGTGAATTTTTAGATTCATTTTTTCTCAGCAGTCTCAGCTTTAAAAATCAGAAAACTGATATAAAGACTTTATATTGACTTACTATCTGCATAAATATAGATGATTAAAAATATCTGATGAACAAAATCAGCATAAAGAATGTTTAAAATATATTAAAGTTTAAGTATAAAAAGAAGCTGCAGACAACTAAGAGACAATATTTAACAGAGTTTATTCAGTATAAAATGTTAAAAAATGTATTTATTAAAGAAGCATAAATTTATTTGAGCAAATTCAACAAAAAGATTGCTGCAACTCAGACTGATATAACTGAGTTGTTTAAATTAAAATAATAGTTTTAAATACTGCTTTAAGCATTATCAGTTAAATATGTTGTGATCTGCAATGTCATTAATATTCAGAACAATTTAAACATCAAAATTTTTTTATAAAAGCTTTAGAAAAAAGAGACACAATTTAAAATTAATGAGACTGTCATTGTCTTGTGAACAGATAAACAGAAGAAAGATTAATGTTTAATGAATTAAAATTATAATTTATTAAATTATTGCATAATTAATATTAAGCAACATTATCACAGATCATTCAGCTCAAACAGTAATCATTTTTCTCATTATTTTATTAAGTACTTTCTTTATAACAACTTTCACTTCATTAAAGATTGCAAATTTCTTTCTAATATTAAGCAAAATACTTAAAAGAAGATAAGCAAATTAACTGCAATTAAGTTATACAGATTAATTGCAGTTAAGTTGTATTAAAAGTTAATTTATAAAGAAAAAGAAAAGAAATACAGAGTCTTTAATGCAGAAGTCAGTAACAATAATGATGATGATTTCTTTTTTAAATTTAAAAAGAAAGAGAAAGTTAATGATGAAATTGCTGTTCTGTTTAAGAAGATTATCAATAAAATGCTTAAATCTGAATAAGTTACAGACTCTAAATTCTTTTTATACATAATTGATTAACTTTAACTCTTTAGTGATCTTCTTATATGAATGAGATGTCAACAAATTAAAGTTAAGAAAAGACATTTATACTTTCATTATTGTAAAGTGATCATTATACAAGTCAGATTAAAAAATTCTTCAAGATTGAGTTTAACACTTTATGTATTTAAACTTGAGATTAATCTTCTATTAAGAAAGCAGATATATAAAATGAAACTGTATAAAAGCTTTAATCAATACTGTCTTTAAATGTATAATAAGTACAACAAAACTATAATAGAAGCATTAAAGTAAAATAAAGTTTATATAGTTAAATACATTGCAAAGAGTCTTAATAAATTTGCTTTAATATTTATAATATACACATCATATTCAAAGATTATCTTCTCTGTTACTGCTTCAGATATAAGCTTATATGTTTAAACTCATAAATATGATTTTATGACTAACTTCTTAGATGTTAACACTGCATCATTAAATGAAAAGATCAAGGCTTATAGACTTTAATATTAATAATTTGTTCATCTTAATTTTGCAAAGTTGCATAATCTTTACAAGATGACAACTCTTGAAAAGTCAATTTTCATCATTGAAAATAATAAGAACATATATGAGATTTGTGTTCTGATTAAGTTCATCAATAAGTAAGATTACACTGTAAGCAAAAGAAAGACTAATATTCTTGTTTTTATCTTTATTAATATATATAGTTTATTACTTTTGTCATTTAATGAATATCAGTACTTTCTGAAGATAGTAAATAATCATTCTTAAAAAATATAAATAATATTGCTGAAACAATGTAATGAGATTTCACAGACACTGCAAGAATGACAGCTAAAGACTAAACTTCAGATTGATGCAAAGATTCTTGCTGTATAAAGTGACAATAAAATAAAGTTAAAGTTCATTTTAAATAATTAATACAAATCTCTTAACATTACACTGCAATACATAGTGCTCTACATGTCAATTCAGAATAACATTGTCAAAAGAGTCATTTGAATCACTGAGAACTCAATGTACATCATAATTAAAGAGATATAACTGTCAATAAAGTTTTAAGTGCAGACAGCATAAACAGATGCTTATCTTCACAATTGAACAGCAATTAATTTCTTAATTAATGATAAGTAAATGACTCTTAAGAAAGCTTTTATCAGTGTGAAGTTATTTATAAATTACATTTATATATAAGAATGTAAGTATTACAGCTACATTGATCTCAAGTTATTATCTAAAGATAGACACAACAAGTTCATGAATTAAGAATAAGTAAAAGTCTTTATAAGTTACATTGAGAAAATCACAAAGCAGTATCAGCTTTAAGTTTTAGATCTTAAGTGCATCATTAAGAATCATGCTGTAAAGTTTACTGAAAGCAAGAAGAAAGACACTGTTAATCTTAAACTGTAATAGTAGACATTAAATGTTCTTCTGAATAGAAGATTCATTAAATATTTACAGAAGAAGTCAATTATTGTGAAGATTACAGCTTTAGATTAGACATTCATAACTTAGAACAGTAAGATGTAGTCTGACTTAATTATAATTAAGATTAACAAGTCTTAAGATAAACAATATGAGATCAAGTTGACTGTAGTCAATCTAGATAAGTTGTTAAGTAAAAAGATCAACACTGATTAAGTTAAGATAATGACACTTAAAGAAGTCAGAATCTTTCTGTGTATTGAGATCTTAAAATGAAAGAGAGATGACAACAACAATAATTAAGATGCAGATGAGTTCTTAATTAAAATATTAAGAATTATATTGACATTTACAGCATTCTTTACAGACAAAGAAGACTCTATAATTAAATTTGACATTTTAATACTTATCATCTATGCTGAAGCAGTGAGAGACTCAATCTGAGAAGAAATGTAAAAGAACATTATTATATAAAGCTAATAGTCTTGATGACAAATGAAATATAAGAAGAGACTGTGTTACTAAGAAAAGTCAATATTATAATTAGTAAATGAATCTTTAAACTTAAGCTGAATATCAATGAATTCTTAAATAAGCTTAAGATAAGACTTGTGGCAAGAAGCTTCTCACAGATATATAATGTTGACTATAAAAATATCTTTGTCTTCACTGTTAAATTTAACACTTTATGAATCTTTTTAATTATCATTGCACTTAAGAATCTAAAGTGTCATTAAGTGAATGTCAATAACATCTTTATGAAATTCTTTCTGAAGAAAACAATCTATATAGCACTTTCTTCTAAAATTAATGTTGCATTTAATTATATTCTATACATACTGTACAGTCTTTATGATCTTAAGTAAGCTGCACAGAACTAACATAAATAATGTGTTACTGAACTACTTAAGTTAAATTTTCATTAAAGTAAAACTGATCTTTGTCTTCTTCTTTACAGCATTAAAAGAATCATGCTACTTCTTTATGTAAACAATATTGTTATAACTTCAATAAATCTATTATACATTCTCTGATTTAAGCAAGCTCTTATGAGTGTGTTTAAAGTTAAGAACTTAAGAAAGATACAGAAAATTCTTAATATTTAAGTTATATACAATCACAAAATGAGAACTCTGTGTCTAAATCAGACTCATTATGTAAATAAGATATTAAAGAATCTTTATATGTAATCTGATAAGCATAAAGTCATCAGCATTTTATTTAACAAATATAATGCTTTTCATTTTGTTGACTTAACTGATTAAAGAATAGATTAAAAATAGTATTAATAGATAATTAAAAGTTTAATGTATGCAGCAATTCATATTTAATTAGACATTGTCTTTGCATTAAATTAATTAAGTTAATATCTCAGTGATTTTGTAAAGCATCATGAACACATACTTAAGAGACTATTATAATATATAAAGTTAATCATTAATCTCAGCATTATGTACAGTTTTAATAAAAGTTAAGCAATGCTTAAATACTCTGACTTTAACTATACTTTAAATAAGCAGAATTGAAAATGAATTTTAAAGTGTGTTTATATGCTTAAAGATGAATCAGTGTTGTAAATAAGTTAAAAGTAGAAGTTTATCATCATCTTAATTACTGAGACTGAATATATAATCATATTAATGTGCATAAAGACTGAGATCTGACTTGAATAGATGTTAAGAGATATAAATATAAGTAAATATTTTAAATTCAATTTACACTGCAAGAGCATTCAAGAGAACAAAGCTCATTAAGTATCTTTATTTATTTAGCTTAAAGAAAATAACTAAGCTGTTTTGATCTTAATTAAGAATGCATATGTACATAAATAATTAAAGTATATTGATGTCTTTTATCACAACATTTATAATCTGCATAAGCACAATCAGATTCAGATAGACTTTATGCTCAGTCAAGAAATAATTATTAATGAGCTTATTAAGTCTCTGTTTAAACAAATCTTTAAGCAGTTCATTAAACTTATAAAACTTACTGTTAATGATTAGTTAAACTTTTAAATGATTTGTTGAACTCTTAACAATGTGTTTAGTTATCTGATGTTTGTTGTCAGTGAGAGTCAATAGACACAGTCTCACTGAGTAAGAGTGTTGAGAAGTGATGTTTTAACTGCTTTTATGAAGCAAGATAAAATTAGCATCAGAGACTGAATAAAAACTTTATTTACATTAACTGCAGTCAACATTCTTTCTACTTCTTCTGTAACTCTCTCAATCAAGATGTGCTTATAGACAACATAGTTTAGGAATTTCACTAGACAGCATAGTATAGCATAAGTATCTACTTTCTTTCAATATTTACTTTAATTTTATATTTTAAAAAAGTATGTTAGCTCTTCACTGCATTTATAGACAGAATTTAAAGAAAAAAATAACTATAATAATATATGTAGTTTGCTTAATCTCTTTAAGTATTTCATTACTTCTTTATAATATAAGTTTGTCATTACTTTAGAGCAGCATCAATAATTATATTTATTAAATTTTTATATTTAATTTTAATTTTCTAATGATATAATGCAGCAAGAAGATACTTATATGCTTTTGAATAAATTTCATTGATAAGAACTTTCTGAATAATGTGAAGAAAGTGAACTTTATAGAGAAGATAATTAATTTTTTATTTATTAATTTTAAGATTAGAAAATGTCTTCTGAATAGTACATTACTTATTAATGAATTTGTCAGTGAGCATATAATAAAGATGTCAGTAATTTTGACATTACACTTTGATTTAGAAGTAGAATAGTAAAGTAATTAATAATAATAATAATGAAGAATGTTAAGAAGTGTAGTGCTCTATTGACTTTCTTAACTTCTTTAATCTTAATGTAAGAAGTTAACAGAGTCTTTTTCTGCCTTAAATAGCAGAGCTTCTGTCATCAATTAAACTACACTTAAGTTGATTGCAGTCAACATTGATGCATTAAATTCATTAAATAGACAGATAACATAAGTATTCATTATTCTTTCAATAAATTATAAGCTTAAGTTAACAAAAGACTTTTTAAAGAAAGTGCAGACTGATTTAGTGCATACAGTTCTTAATATGCTGCTCATTAAAGCAAAACAAGTAGACAGTTCTTAATACACTGTTTATTGAAGCAAAACAAGCAGATAATTCTTAATATGCTGCTTATTAAAGCAAAACAAGACAGACATGACAAGCACAACAATTTGACAGCTTAATATAAGTTAAATATTGATAAATAAGTATTCTCTGCATTAATATAAGCAGACAGTACATACACATATTTCTTCTATTATTATATTTATTTTTACAACACACTCTTTTATCTTCAATTCTTATATTATATGTCAATCATCACTATGAATCAAGAGCACAACTCATCATTCTTTACAAAGTAATGTTCAATTTCTGTTTTTACTTAAAAGAACTGTGAAAAATGATTTGTTTATATAAAGAGATAATTAACTGATAAGAATCTCTGATATATAATAAAGATCTTTATTTAAGTCTTTACAGACAATATATTCATCAATAATGTCTTTTTTTTCTTTTTATTAAGCAATCTCAATTTTAAGAATCAGCAAATCAACAGTAAAGCTCTGTTCTGAATTACAGTCTGCATCAGTGTTAATAATGAGAATTATCTTACAAATAAAATCATGATAAAAGAAGCTTGAAATGCTCTCTTCTTAAAGTATAAGAAGAAATTGTAAACAACTGAAAGATAATATTTAATGAAGTTTATTAAATACAAGATATCACTGAACATGTTAAGAAGTGATGTTCTAGCTGCTTCTATGAAGTGAAGTAGAATTAATGTTAAAGACTGAGTAAAGATTCTATTTACATTAATTACAGTCAACATTCTTTTTACTTCTTCTATAACTCTCTTGATCAAGATGTACTCATAGACAATACAGTTTAGAGATTTCACTAAATAATATAATATAGCATAAATATCTACTTTCTTTCAATAAATTATGAGCTTAAATTAGCAAAAAGCTTCTTAGAGAAAGTGTATACTTTTAATATAATGATAGTTAAGTATATTAACTTTTAAGATTCATAAAAGATTCATAATAAATTTAACTTTAGCAGAATCAGTACACTGATAACAGCTGTATACATTAATTATTAAGATTTATAATCAATTCAGCTTTAACAGTATCACTAATTATTAAGATTCATAATAAATTTAACTTTAGCAGAATCAGCATTCTGCAGCAGCTGAGTATGTTTAATTTAAAAGATTTATAGAGAATTAATCTCAGTAAAAATTAGCATTTACAGTTACTCAAAGAGTACTGTTCTTTAACAGCTTAATATGAATTATTAAGATAAATAAGCACTACTGTCTTACAAAACAAGAGATATAAAAGCTTTTTATTTATTTTATTTATATTATCTTCAATGCATACATCATTATTTTACTTTATGCACTTCTTATACTACATATTGACTATCATCATCATGAACTTCAACAACTTCTTTATAAAGCAATGATTTATCTTAATTCTCACTTATAAAAACTGCAATCAATGATTTATTCTTATGAAAAGATAATTAATAAAAGAAGATTTATAAAATGTTATTAAAGTCTTAATAATTAATATATTAATCAGTAAATTCTCAGACTCATTTTCTCTCAGCAGTCTTGACTTTAGAAGTCAGAAAACTGATGTAAAGATTTTATATTGATTTATTATTTACATAAATGTAAATAATTAAGAATATCTGATGAACAAAATCAGCATAAAGAATGTTTGAGATGTATTAGAGTTTAAGTATAAAAAGAAGCTGTAGATGATTAAAAGACAATATTTAATGAAGTTTGTTAAATATAAAATGTCAAAAAACATATTTATTAAAGAAGTATAAATTTATCTGAGCAAACTCAATAAAAAGATTGCTGCAACTCAGTCTGACATGACTGAGTTATTTAAATCAGAATAACAGTTTTAAATGCTGCTTTAAGTACTATTAATTAAATATATTATGATCTATAATGTCATTGATACTTAGAACAATTCAGATGTCAAGAAAGATTTATAAAAGTTTTAGAAAAAAAAAATATAATTTAAGATTAATGAGACTGTCATTGTCTTGTGAACAGATAAACAGAAAGAAGATCAATATTTAATGAATTAAAACTGTAATTTATTAAATTATTACATAGTTAATATTAAGCAACATTATTGCAGATCATTCAGCTCAGACAGTAATCATTTTTCTTATTGCTTTATTAAGTATTTTCTTTGTAATAATTCTTACTTCATTAAAGATTGTGAATTTCTTTCTGATATTAAGCAAAATACTTAAAAGAAGATAAGCAAATTAACTGTAATTAAGCTGCACAGATTGATTGCAGTTAAGTTGTATTAGAAGTTAATTTATAAAGAAAAAGAAAAGAGATGTAAAGTCTTTAATGCAGAAGTTAATAACAGTAATGATGATGATTTCTTTTCTGAATTTAAAAAGAAAAAGAAAATTAACAATGAAATTGCTGCTCTGTTTAAGAAGATTGTTAATAAGATACTTAAATTTAAATAAGTTGCAGACTTTAAATTCTTTTTATATAATTAATTAACTTTAACTCTTCAGTGACTTTCTTATATGAATGAGATATCAGCAAATTAAAGTTAAGAAAAGACATTTATACTTTCATTATTGTGAAGTAATCATTATGCAAGTCAGATCAGAAAATTCTGTAAGATTGAGTTCAATACTTTATATATTTAAACTTGAGATCAATCTTCTGTCAAAAAAGTGAATGTGTAAAATGAAACTGCATAAAAGCTTTAATTAACACTGTCTTTAAATGTATAATAAATACATTAAGACTATAATAGAAGCATTAAAGTGAGACAGAGTCTATATAATTAAATACATTATAAAGAGTTTTAATGAATTTGCTTTAATATCTGTAATATATATATTACATTCAAAGACTGTCTTCTCTGTCACTGCTTTAAATGTAAGCTCATATATTTAAATTTATAAGCATAATCTTATGATCAACTTCTTAGATGTTAATACTGCATCATTAAATGAAAAGATCAAGACTTACAGACTTTGACATTGATAATTTGCTTATCTTGATTCTGCAAAGTTGCATAATCTTTACAAGATAACAACTCTTGAAAAGTCAATTCTCATTATTGAGAACAATAAGAATGTATATAAAATTTATGCTTTAATTAAGTTCATCAATAAGTAAGATTACACTGTAAGTAAAAGAAAGATTAATATTCTTATTTTTATCTTTATTGATATATACAGCTCATTATTCTTGTCATTTAATGAATATCAGTACTTTCTGAAGATAATAGATAATCACTTTTAAAAGATGTAAATGATACTGCTAAAATAATGTAATAAGATCTTACAGACATTGCAAAAATGATGATTAAAGACTGAACTTCAGATTGATGCAAAGATTCTTGCTGTATAAAGTGACAATAAAATGAAGCTAAAGTTCATTTTAAATGACTGATGCAAATCTCTTAACATTACACTGCAATACATAATGCTTTATATGTCAATTCAGAATGACATTGTCAAAAGAGTTATCTGAATTACTGAGAACTCAGTGTGCATTATAATTAAAGAAATATAACTGTCAATAAAGTTCTAAGTGCAGACAGCATAGACAGATGCTTATCTTTATAATTAAATAGTAATTAATCTTTTAATTAATAATAAGTAAACAACTTCTGAGAAAGCTTTCACTAATGTAAAGTTATTTATTAATTACATTTATATATAAGAATGTAAGTACTACAGCTACATTGATCTTAAGTTACTATCTGAAGACAGATGCAATAAATTCATAAATTAAGAATAAATAAGAGTCTTTATAAACTACATTGAGAAAATTACAAAACAGTATTAGCTTTAAGCTTTAGATCTTAAATACATCATTAAGAATTACACTGTGAAGTTTGCTGAAAGTAAAAAGAAAGATACAGTTAATTTTAAACTGTAATAATAGATATTAAATGTTCTTCTGAACAGAAGATTCATTAAATATTTATAAAAGAAGTTAATCATTGTGAAGATCACAGCTTTAAATTAGACATTTATGACTTAAAACAGTAAGATGCAGTCTGACTTAATTATAATTAAGATTAACAAGTCTTAAGATAAACAACATGAGATCAAGTTGACTGCAGTTAATCTAGATGAGTCATTAAATGAGAAGATCAATACTGATTAAATTAAAATAATGACATTTAAAGAAGTTAGAATCTTTCTGTGCATTAAGATTCTGAAATGAAAGAGAAATGATGATGACAATAATTAAGATGTAAATGAGTTCTGAATTAAAATATTAAGAATTATACTGATACTTATGATATTTTCTGTAGATAAAAAAGACTCTATAATCAGATCTGACATTTTAATGTCTGTCATCTATGCTGAAGCAGTGAGAGACTCAATCTGAGAAGAAATGTAAAAAAATGTTATTTATGTGAAGCTGACAGTCTTGACAGCAAATGAAACATAAGAAGAGACTGTGTCATCAAGAAAAGTCAACATTATAATTAATAAATGATGTTGAGAAGCAATGTTTTAGCTGCTTCTATGAAGCAAGATAAAATTAATGTTAAAGACTAAATGAAAACTTTATTTACATTAACTGCAGTCAATGTTCTTTTTATTTCTTCTGTAACTCTCTTGATCAAGATGTGCTCATAGACAACACAGTTTAGAGATTTCACTAAATAATATAATATAATATAAGTATCTACTTTCTTTCAATAAATTATGAGCTCAGATTAGCAAGAAGCTTCTTAGAGAAAGTGTATACTTCTAATGTGACAACAGTTAAGTATGCTGACTATTGAGATTCATAAAAGATTTATAATAAATTTAACTCTAGCAGAATCAGCATATTGATGACAGCTGAGTATGTTAACTATTGAGATTCATAATTAATTTGACTTTAGCAGTATCACTAATTATTGAGATTCATGATAAATTTGACTTTAACAGAATCAGCATACTGACAACAGCTGTATACATTAATTATTGAGGTTCATAATCAATTTGACTTTAACAGTATCACTGACTATTAAGATTTATAATAAATTTAACTTTAGCAGAATCAGCATTCTGCAGCAGCTGAGTATGTTTAATTTAAAAGATTTATAAAGAATTGATCTCAGTAAAAATCAACATTTATAGTTACTCAAAAAGCACTGTTCTTTGACAGCTTAACATGAGTTATTAAGATAAATAAGCACTATTATCTCACAAAACAAGAGGTACAAAAGCTTTCTATTTATTTTATTTATATTATCTTCAATATATACATTGTTATTTTACTTTATTCACTTCTTATACTATATATCAACTATCATCATCATGAACTTCAACAACTTCTTTATAAAACAACAACTCATCTCAATTCTCATTCACAAAAACTGCAATCAATAATTTATTCTTATAAGAAAATAATTAATAAAAAAAGATCTATAAAATGTTGTTGAAGTCTTAGCAGTTAACATATTAATTAGTGAATTTTTAGATTCATTTTTTCTCAGCAGTCTCAACTTCAGAAATTAGAAAACTGATGTAAAGATTTTATATTGATTTATTATCTGCATAAATATAGATAATTAAGAATATCTAATGAACAAAATCAGTGTAAAGAATGTTTGAGATACATTAAAGTTTAAGTATAAAAAGAAGTTGCAGATAACTGAAAGACAATATTTGACAGAGTTTGTTGAATATAGAATGTCAGAGAATATATTTATTGAAGAAATATAAATTTATTTAAGTAAACTTAACAGAAAGATTGCTGCAACTCAGTTTAATATGACTAAATTGTTTAAATCAGAACAATGATTTCAGATACTACTTTAAGTGCTATTAATTAAATATGTTATGATCTGCAATGTCATTAATGCTCAGAACAATTCAGATATTAAGAAAGATTTATAAAAGCTTTAGAAAAAAGAGATACAGCTTAAGAGTACAAGAGAAATCAGATTTAAATAAACTTTATACTTAGTTAAGACATAATAGCTGATGAACTGATTAAGTTCTTGTCAAGATAGATGTTTAAGTGCTTTGTATGTTAGCTGAGACTTGATAACAGTGAGAGTCAATAGATATGAATGCATTAAGTAAGAATGTTAAGAAATATAATGCTTTATTGACTTTCTTGACTTCTTTAATCTTAACATAAAAAGCTAACAGAGTCTTCTTCTGTCTTAGATGATAGAGCTTCTGTCATCAATTAAATTACACTTAAGTTAACTGCAGTCAATATTGATGTGTTAAATTCACTAGATAGACAGATAGCACAAGTACTCATTATTCTTTCAATAAAGAAGATCACTTATTTAATGCAATTTTACAGTAACAATGTTGTTGTTCTTTTAGACAGTTAAAATATATACTTTAAACATTTAGTCTTTTTGTTCATTTCAAATTATAAGATTATATAATAATTATGTTATCTAATTTATATTGTACATTAAGTTTATAATAACAAAATGTTCTCATCAACAGAGAGTTCATAAATAGAATGAATAAATAAATATTAATTTATTAAATAATTCATCATTATAAACTTAATATGTCTAAACAGTAATTAGTAGTAACTGTAGCTGCTGTAAAGCAGAAAGAAATTTATCTTTATGTTATTTATATATTAATTTTTCTTTTTTAATTACATTATTATCTTTCATTACTACTTCTGTTATTTCTTTAAATCTTTTTATCATTATATATCAGAGTTTTACTTCTTATAAGTAATCTCAGCATTGTAATAGTTCTTCAAATTTAATTAATGACTTTCTATTTTTCTTAATAATGTATATTTCTTTAATTAATTTACAGTTAACAGATTTTACACAATAATAATAATTTTATAATCTTTAACTATCTTATTAACAGCAAAAAAATGACAGACAGAGTTCTGTTTAATTTAATTTAATTTATTTAAAATATCATAATGTTAACAATAATTACTTATTTATTTTATTTTCATCATCTTTTTCATCTTTTAAAACACTATTCACATCTTTATTTCACAGTCAATTACTGCACAAAAAAACTTCATTTACTAATAATAAGTAACAGTGTACTTCTTTGATTCTTAATTCTTTGTTAAGTAAAGTTGTCATGATATTACTATATACTCATACTAAATCATAGCTGAATCTCTTACACAATAATTGATAAGCAAAGTACTAGATAAACAGTCTTTACATATAAATCTTTTAAGTTTCTTAATTGTTAATCTTTATCAATACAAGATTTTAACATTAAAACATCATTGAATAGCTGTTGTAATGTAGTGTCTTACATTATTACATATCTTACTCATCAGTCTCTTATAGATAAGAGACTCATGAATTTACAATTTTAACAACTTTATCTTTTTAAAGAGTAACAATCTGTTACATTATAATATGCAGACTAGAAGTCAGCAAAATAAAATAAAGTTATTTTTTAATTATATTAAGATTTAAATAATCTCTAAAGAATAAGAATCTGCAGAGATTCAGACTGCTATTTAAACTGCAGAGAAGAAGAATTAATGTTTAAATGAATAAATTTATTTAACTGAAATTAAGTAGATCAATGATGAGAAAAGATGATAATTCATAAAAATTAATTGTAAATTACAAATATTTAATATGCATAATGAGATTGATGAACTTTTAAGAAATAAAGACTCTTAAGTCTTATCTAAAAAAGAACTGCATACAGAATCTTTTTATGCTTTTATTAACTCTTTAAATTTAATGAAACAATATGTATCTAAAGTCTTGTATATATTTTCAGCAAAATGAATTCAATGATTAAAGAACTTATTTATATATAATGAAAAGTTCATTTATAAACATACTGAGTTTATATGCAGCACTGTAACAGTGTTTCATTTAATCTTTAAAAACTTCTTTAGTAATTACAATAAAATTCTTTTTGTTATGTAGTTTTTAGCAAAAAAATCTTAAGATGCATAATTTTGTCACATTAATGAGAGTAAACTTCTAAATAATAAGTTATGAATATTCTTTTCAGAGTTTCTGCTCAATTTTGTTGAGAATTTAGTGAATTGCAAATTTAACACAGTATAAAAATACTTAAAAGTTATGCAGAAATCTATTTAATTAATTTAAGCTTTTACAACATATTTTAATATGCTGAAGAATTAGCTCTCAAGTTATACAGAGAAATAGAGAATAAATTATTTTTTTATAAAATTTTAATTAAAGATTTAAACAACTTTAATTAATTATTAAGATTTCTTAAAGACAAAAAAAAGTTTAATAACTTTAACTGCTAAACTAAAGATTAATTAATGATCTGCAGACAATTATATAATTTAAAGTTATATTATTAAGAAAATTTATAAGCACTGTTTACATTTTTTTACTTAGACAGCAAAGTCATAGCAGAATAATTATCTTAACTTTAAGATTACAAAATTAAGTCATCATAACAATGTAGATAAATCTTATTTTAAAACTGATGTTAAAAAGAATAACTATTATAACTGTAAAAGACTAAGTTATTTCACAAAGAACTACAGAAGTTTCTTAAAAAATCTTAATTACATTAAGATTAATGCAGTTAAGACAAAAAAAGACAGAGTCTCATTGACTGTACTTTAGTAACAAAAATTAAATTAAAAATTATAAAAAAATTTAGCATTATAAAGAAAGATTAAGTCTGAATTAAATTTAATTGAATCTTTATCAGTGTATTGTTAAATACTACAGTAAAGATTAATATAATGTTTTAATGATATGCTGTTATTCATTAATTAATATAAGTTAATGCAGAACTCTTAAGATCAGAGCTTTTAAAGAGATAATATATTTATTGTTATAATATATATTTAATAAAGTATAAACTCATCAACAATTAAGAAAAAGAGTAAACTGAAGAGCAGTTATTTTATATTTTAAATAAAAATGAATTTAAACTCATCTTTAATTTTTTAGATTTGAAACAGCAATATATTCATATTAATTGTGACTCATATACATAATATTATAAAATAAAACAAATATCTCTAATTATTGATGAGTCTAAAGTGTTTATCAACAATATTTAAAATTAACTTGCTGTTTATACATTATTAATGATGTTTAAGTCAGACTCATTAATAACTGTTATATATGTTGTTAACAATATGTCAACACTATCTCAACAATATAACAGATATGTAAATGTGTTCTTTAAAGAGAATGTTAATAAATTATCATCTCATTAAGATCATGATCATGTCATAGAGATAGAGAAACATAAATTACTTTATAATTTACTTTATAATCTGTCAAAAACAGAGCTATAAGTGCTGAAAGAATATTTAGATAACATCTTAACAAAAAGATAAATATAACATTCTGTTAACTCTGTAGAAGCATCAATTCTATTTATCTTAAAAAATGAAGAAAACTTATGTCTATGTGTTAATTATAAAAATCTTAACAAAATTATTATTAAGAATCATCATTCTCTGTTATTGATTAGTGAGACACTTAATCATTTAAGTGAAGTTAAAATGTTCATTAAACTAGATCTTAAGAATGCTTATCATCACATTAAAATTAAAAAAGATGACAAGTGAAAGACTGTGTTTTGTATACATTATAATTATTTTAAGTACATAATTATATCATTCAGACTAATTAATGCCTCAGTAATTTTTCAAATCTATATTAATTAAGCATTAACTGAATTAGTTAATGTCTTTTATGTAATATATTTAAATAATATTCTGATCTATTTCAGTTCTCTAAAAGAACATCAGAGTCATGTAAAACAAATTTTAAAGTGACTTTAACAGTTTAAATTGTATGCAAATTTAAAGAAGTGCACTTTTTATACTATACAGATAAAATTTCTTAAGTTTATTATTGTGAACTTACAAGTCTCTTATCTATAAGAGACTGATGAGTAAGATATGTAACAATGTGAGACACTATGTTACAACAGCTATTCAATAAAGTTTCAATGTTAAAGTCTTGTATTGATGAAGATTAACAATTAAGAAACTTAAAAGATTTGTATGTGAAGACTATCTATATAATATTTTGCTTATCAATTATTGCATAAGAAATTCAGCTATAATTCAGTATGAATGCATAATAATATTATAACAATTGTCTTCTCTTCTATATGCTGATTCTTCAGCACATTGATATATCATTAACATTATAGATACATCATGATTTCATGAAATCAAATCAGCAAAATGTATGCAACTGTTTACTTAACATTTTTATGTATTTTACTTATTGTCTATCTTAGCTAAACTGATGATCTTGTGTAATACTTTAAGTTTGTTACATTCAGATAGATAATGATTCAGCTTTGTTTAATGATGAATAATATACAAAATATAAATGAAATTAACTTTTCTTTGTTTCTAAATCAGTTAAATTGATGATCTCTTTGTTCAGTCACAATATATAAGAAACTTTTTCTCATATATAATTTGCATTCATTTCATCTTCAACATCTTAATATATCAAAGTCATAGCAACTTCATGTCTTTGAATGATGCTTCTCTCTTATAACACTTTGTAAACAGCACAGTAGCAAAAGCACAACAATAACAACATTATAATTATTAAAAAGAATAAGAGAAATGTTCTTTTTATTATATTTTTCATTAAGAATTCAGCAAGATTGTTAGCAGTTTCTGTATGTATAGCATTCAAGACATTAATATATTTTAATAATGTCAAAGTTTAAGAGATGCACTTATACAAGTATGAAGAAATACAATAAGAAATCTTTAAATTTCTGTTACTCTCATCATTAGACATTGTTCATTAATATAATCTTAAATATTAATAAGTTAACAAACTCATCAAAGTTAATTCTGAAGATTAAGTCTGTAAGAGCTAAATCAGTTAAGAATGCAATGAATATTATAAGTAACACTGTTGACATACTTACTCTGCTGAAATGAAATACAGAAACAGAATACAGCAAAGAAGAATGCTGAGCATAAGAAACATAAGTGTCTTAAAATGAATTTATTGACAAAATGTCTACACAATAACAATGAGATGTACATTTTAAATAGTGTTGTTGCATAAAAGAAACAGCAGCAGAGATCTTATTACTGTATGTAAATATAGTTATATTTACTTAATCTTTTTAATGACAAAATGTCATCTTTTTACATCTCATTCTCACTTTCTCAAGTCACAGATAAGTCATTGTTGATGAATTTAATTAAAAATGCTTGCTTAATGACTGTTACTGCATCATTAATATCACAGAACATCATTCTTAAAATATAATTAATTTGTAAGAAACTTACTGCTCAGAACAGTGCTAAATTTAAGATCATAATTGATGAATATCTTTCTGCTTCACATTATATGTCACATTTTTCTTTCACAGTAATGTCATTACATACATTATATCTCAATTTTGTTTTTATCTCAATTCTTAAAGATGTCATCACTTCATAATATTATATTCTCAGCAATTTCTTTATCTTCTTGTTTATTCACATTAACATCATCTCAATGTCAGATCATAATCATTATGTTAATAACAAATTAAATTCTCTTTATTGTCTTCACTGTTCAAAGCATATCAGCAACAACATCAGTCAATGCAACATTGTTAAGAATCAGAATTATAACTATTGTAAGATGCTTTAAAAGCTGTACAATTTAATTTAACAGAAAGTTTCTTGTCATTTTGTAATGCATTAACAATAATAGATTTCTGCATTCTTTAATTGTTGAGTTAATAACTTATATATGCTTATCAATCATGTCATTATCATGACAGTCAATGATGTTCACTAATTTTAACTTCAGCATCATCTTAATTGTATATAGACATCATTTATTAAGCATGTCATCACTTACATTATTTGTGTTGCAGAGTATCATAACAGTCATTGTAAGTCTGTAGAGATTTATAATTTGTTGTTGTTCATGATTTAAGAGCAGCAGATAATCACTGTAATGCAGATATTTATATTAAATATCTTTCACTTTATAATTCATTCTTTTAATTTTCTTACACTTTACTATCATCATCATATTACTTATTTCACTTCAAGTGTAAACTTTTCTTTCTTTAGTTAAGTAACAACATCTTAAAAAGCTTTTACAACTTAATGTTACAGCTTAGTCACTTCAACAACAATTATAACATTAATAAGTAGTTACTGTTCTTGTCTTTCACTTCTGATAGTGATGTGAATGCAGAGATGACAGAATGATTTAATAATGTTTTATTAATGTATTAATTGTGTTTTGACTTCACTTCTTTTAGATGATACTATGTAGAATATTTTTGATAGAAGTTTTTAATTTTTTAAACTCTATTTACATTTATACTTTCTCTCTGTTCTTGCATCATATTCTTATTACAACACTTTCACATTTTTCATATTCTTTACTCAAAGTCACTCATTATATTCTGTTAAATACTTTACTTACTTAACTTTATATTATAATTGTTCTTTTCTTCATCTCTTACTCAAAATCTCTTCAATCTCATATTCTTTCTTGTTGTTTATGAGATTCAGAAAGAACAGTTTTGACAAAGAATTATTGTTTAAATAGTATTTATAAAATTTTAAATATAAGACATAGAATACATTATAAATTCTGTAGTGAGTAGACAGAGTCAGTTAATATATTTATTTATTAATAAGATTGACAATTTAAAAAGACTCAATGAATTTATACAACAATTTCTTACTTAATCTATGTTATTTCAAGTTCTTAATGAACAATAGCATCAGATCATCAACATTGTAGCTTTTTTGAATATGATTTTTGTTAAAGTACTTAACTTGCACTTTTACAGCAACTTATCATTACTTTATTATTATAACACAGATTTTCTTTATTTACTGTGCTTAATCTTTTGCTGCTGACATCTTCTCTTTATAGATGTTGTTCTCAACATGTTGAGCAATTCTTAAGTAATAGCTCATTAATGTCTTAAATGATGTTTAATTAATTGTTACATATTTTCTATTTACATATACAAACTCTGTCATTAACAAAAAGAACACTTAGTCATCTTGTTCTTTACAATAATAACAATGTAGATAATGTTTTAGAATTTAATTCTGTCTTTTAGTTTAATTATTAATTTATAAATAAAAGATGATGCTTAATCTTTGTTTTATTTAAAGTTGATAACAGAATTCAAATCAATATATATTGATAAAAATTAACTTTTAATCTAAAACAATATCTTTGAATTCTTTATAATGACATATGATCTGTTCAATATATATGTCAGCTAACTTAATTACAGTAAGTTTTTTAGTAACAGAAATATATTGAGTCATCTTTGTAAGATAATTTACAATTATCAATATAAAGTTATAAACATTAGTTTCTCATCTGCTAGACAGCAAGTCAGTGATTATGTTCATTGTTATTTTCTTTTATGATTAAGTAGATAGTGACAACAACTGTAATTTATTATATAAACAATGTCTTAATACTTAAATTCTTAAACATACAGCACATAAAATAACATATTCTTAAACATCATTTATTATATTGACTCAATAATACTTTCTAAACAGTAAATTAATTGTTCTGTTTACTTTATAATGTTCTGCTAAAACATTGTCATAATGCAGCTTTATGAGCTCATTCTTAATGACTTTATCAGATAATATGTATATCTTGCTTTTGTAATGAAGTAATTCAGTAAAATTAAATATTCACAAGCTATTATTAATGTCTTAATGACTACAGTTACTCTGTAATTTCAAGTCTTATCATATCTTTACTGTTAAAACATTAATGTTCTGCAAAAGATGAATAAATTTAAGAAAGAGTAATTATCTTTTATTATGTATCATTTTATTATCAGTCACTTTCTAAATCAATATATATAAAATGAACTGTTTACAATCAATAATTTCAGTAACAAAGTTAAGCAGCTCTTCTGCTATGTTGTGTATAGATAAATTAAATATATAGTCATCATTCTTTAATTCATTTTTGAATAAAGATTTTCTAAGTCTTCTGTTAACTTATTTTTAACAGTCATAATCTTCAGTCTAAATACTTAATTGATATTCTTTTAATAAAATGATCAGCATAATTTGCAAATCTAAGCTTTAAGTATTGATTTAATTAATTAAAGCAGTAATGCTTAATTCTAATTCTTAAGATAATGTAATTAATTTTTATTGCAATGTTAACAGCAATCTATTTATATTTTTCTTAACTTTGTAGTCAGAGTGTCTTAATAACACATTAATGAGATTTGTCTTCTTTAATTAATGTATAATTATGAAATCATAAGCAGCTAGTCTCATAACTTAGTGTGTTTGTCTTTTATTTAATGATTTTACATTCATAAATTCTTATAGATTATTATGATTCATAAATATCTCAATGAGATAACAACTATTCTTAAGATAGTGTTGTCAGTGTTTAAATATCTTTATAATTGTCAACAATTCTTGATTATAAATTTTATAATGTATTTTAACTGAATTTAACTTTCTTAATTAAAAGACAACAGAGTGTCATTGAGTATTCATTTAAAGCTGTAAGTAAATATTCATCAACTTAATTATTAAAGAACTTTTGCAAAGTGTAAATTTTTATTTGCACTTCTGACATAGATTTAGCTCAGATTTGAAGTGTTAGTTGTTTACACAAAGTGAAAACAGCTAACACTTCAACTCTTGTTTTGCCTGCAGTTTATACTTTTTACACTTCATTTACAGTTAATAGACTCTGAACTGATTACTTTTGAAAGATAATTACATGCTAGTATTGTAAATTTTAAAGTGCAAAAAATTATTTACACTTTGCAAAAGTTCTCTATTAAGACATCAGTTTTAATTTAAGTTCTTAGCTCTGAGTTAAAGTGCATCAGAATAAATATCTATATAAAGATGTTACAAAGCTTGCAAAACACTTACACTGTCATTTATAATTACTTAAAGACATCTATCTTCTTGTCATTCTTACTGTCTTTTAACTGATCAATTAAAGAAGCAGTGATCTTAAAATAGCTCTGTATAAAGTGACAGTAAAAGTTTGTAAATTTCAAAAATATTTATATTTTATAGTAACTTTTAAATACTAATCATTTCTTTATGATTTTGATCTGTTGTTGATTCATCAAAACATCAATAATAAAGATAATAAACTTAAAATTTTTTATCTGTATAGTATAAAAAGCACACTTCTTTAAATTTGTATACAATTTAAACTGTTAAAGTTGCTTCAGAATTTGTTTTACATGACTTTAATGTTCTTTTAGAAAACTGAAATAGATTAGAATATTATTTAAATATATTATATAAAAGACATTAATTAACTTAGTTAATTTTTAATTAATATAGACTTAAAAAGTTACTGAGGCATTAATTAGTCTGAATGACATGATTATGTATTTAAAATAATTATAATATATATAAAATGCAGTCTTTCACTTATTGTCTTTTTTAATTTTAATGCAGTGATAAGCATTCTTAAGATTTAGTTTAATGAACATCTTAACTTTACTTAAACAATTAAGTGTCTCACTAATCAACAACAGAGAGTGACAATTCTTAATAGTAATCTTGTTAAGATCTTTATAATCAATACATAAATATAAGTTTTCTTCATTTTTTAAAATAAACAGAACTGATGCTTCTGCAGAGCTAACAAAATGTTGTATTTATTTTTTTGTTAAAATGTTATTTAAATATTCTTTAAGCACTTGTAGCTCTGTTTTTAACAAATTATAAAGTGAATCATAAAATAATTCATGTCTCTTTGTCTTTATGACATAATCATAATCTTAATGAAATAATAACTTATCAACATTCTCTTCAGAGAACACATCTGTGTATTTATTGTATTGTTAAGATAGCATCAACATCTTATTAACAACATATATGATAATTGTTAATGAGTCTAACTCAGACATCATTAACAATGTGTAAACAGCAGATTGATTTTAAATGTTGTTGATAAATATTTTAGACTCATCAATAGTCAGAGATATCTGTTTTATTTTATAATGTTATGTATATAAGTTATGATCAATATGAATGTATTGCTATTTCAGATCTAAAAGATTAAAAATGAGTTTAAATTCATTCTTATCTAAAATATAGAATAACTGCTCTTCAGTTTGCTTTTATTCTTAATTGTTAATGAGTTTATACTTCATCAAATATATATTATAACAGTAAACATATTGTCTCTTTAGAAGCTCTGATCTCAGAAGTTTGCATTAATTTGTGTTAATTAATGAGCAACAACATATTGCTAAAACATTACATTAATCTTTGCTGCAGTATTCAATAATACACTGATAAAAATTTAACTGAATTTAATTCAGACTTAATCTTTCTTTATAATGCTAAATTTCTTTATAATTTTTAATTTAATTTTTGTTACTAAAGTACAGTCAATGAGACTCTGTCTTTTTTTGTCTTAACTGTATTAATTTTAATGTAATTAAGATTTTTTAAAAGACTTCTACAATTCTTTATAAAATGACTTGATCTCTTACAATTATAGTAATTATTCTTTTTAACATCAGTCTTAAAATGAGATTTATTTACATTGTTATGATAATTTAATTTTATAATCTCAGAATTAAGACAATTATTCTGCTGTGACTTTGCTGTCTAAGTAAAAGAATATAAATAATGCTCATAGATTTTCTTAATGATGTAACTTTAAATTATATAATTATTTATAGATTGCTGATTAATCTCTAATTTAGCAATCAAAACTATTAAACTTTTTTTTGTCTTTAAAAAATCTTAATAGTTAATTAAAGCTGCTCAAATCTTTAATTAAAGTTTTACAAAAAAAATAATTTATTCTTTATTTCTTTATATAACTTAAAAGCTGATTCTTCAGCATGCTAAAATATATTGTAAAAGCTTAAATTAATTAAGTAAATTTCTATATAACTTTTAAGTATTTCTGTACTGTATTAAGTCTGCAGTTCACTGAATTCTTAATGAGATTAAGCAGAAACTTTAAAAAGAATATTTATAATTTGTTATTTAGAAATTCATTCTCATTAATGTAATGAAATTATGCATCTTAAGATTCTTCTGCTAAGAACTGCATAATAAAAAGAATTTTATTATGATTATTAAAGAAGTTTTCAGAGATTAAATAAATGTTGTTACAGTACTGCATATAAATTCAGTATATTTATGAATGAACTTCTCATTATATATAAATAAGTTCTTTAATCATTGCATTCATTTTACTGAAAATATATATATAACTTTGAATGCATGTTGCTTCATTAAATTTAAAGAGCTAATAAAAGCATAAAAAGATTCTGTATGCAGTTCTTTTTTAAATGAGATTTAAGAATCTTTATTTCTTAAAAGTTCATCAATCTCATTATGCATGTTAAATGCTTATAATTCACAATTAATTTTCATAAATTATTATCTTTTCTTATTATTGATCTGTCTAATTTCAATTAGACAGATCTATTTATTTAAATGTTAATTTTTCTTCTTTACAGTTTAAATAGCAGTCTAAATCTCTGCAGATTTCTGTTCTTCATAAACTACTTAAGTCTCAATACAATTAAAGAATAACTCTGCTCTGTTTTGCTGACTTTTAATTTACATATTGTAATGTAATGAATTGTTATTCTTTAAAAAGATAAAGTTGTTAAAATTGTAAATGCATGAATCTCTTATCTATAAGAGACTGATGAGTAAGATATGTAATAATGTGAGACACTACATTATGATAGCTATTTAATGAAGTTTTGATGTTAAAATCTTGTATTAATGAAGATTAATAACTAAGAAACTTAAAAGATTTATATGTAAAGACTGTTTATATAGTATTTTGCTTATCAATTGTTGTGTAAGAAGTTCAACTATGATTTGATATGAGTGCATAGTGATATCATGACAATTATCTTCATTATTGATGTTTTAATGAATCAACAATGAGTCAAAATCATAAAGAAATGATCAGTATCTAAAAGCTACTGTGAAATATAAATATTTCTAGAATTTACAAACTTTTATCATTGCTTTATACAGAGATATTTTAAGATCATTATTTCTTTAATTGATCTATTAAAAGACAGCAAGAACAGCAAGAAGATAGATGTTTTTAAGTAATTATAAATGATAATGTAAGTGTTTTACAAGCTTCATAACATCTTTACATAGATATTTATTCTGATACATTTTAACTTAGAGCTAAGAGCTTAAATTAAAACTGATATCTTAATAGTTAAGTTAATAAATATTTATTTATAGCTTTAGATGAATGCTCAATGACACTTTGTTGTTTTTTAATTAAGAAAGTTAAATCTAATTAAAATACATTATGAAACTTATAATTAAGAATTGTTGACAATCATAAAGACATTTAAATACTGATGACACTATCTTAAGAGTAGTTGTTATCTCATTGAGATACTTACAAATCATAATAGTTTATAAAAATTTATGAATGTAAAATCATTAAATAGAAGACAAACACACTGAGTTATGAGACTAGCTGCTTATAATTTTATAATTATACATTAATTAAAAAAAACAAATTCTGCTAATGTGTTGTTGAGATACTCTGACTACAAAGTTAAAAAGAACATAAACAGATTGCTGTTAACATTGCAATAAAAGCTGATTACATTATCTTAAAAATTAAAATTAAGCATTACTACTTTAATTAATCAGATCAATGCTTAAAGCTTAGATCTGTAAATTATGCTGATCATTTTATTAAAAGAATATTAATTAAGCATTTAGACTGAAGATCATAACTGTTAAGAACAAATTAATAAGAGATTTAGAAAGTCTTTATTTAAAAATGAACTGAAAAACAATGATTATATATCTAGTTTATCTATACACAACATAGCAGAAAAGCTGCTTAACTTTATTGCTGAAATTATTGATTGTAAACAGTTTATTTTATGTATGTTGATTCAGAAAGTGACTGACAATGAAATAATACATAATAAAAAATAATCATTCTTTCTTAAACTTATTCATCTCTTACAAAACACTGATGTTCTAACAGCAAAGATGTGACAAGACTTGAAATTACAAAGTAATTATAGTTATTAAGACATTAATGACAGTCTGTGAAAGTTTGATTTTACTGAATTACTTCATTATAAAAGTAAGATATATATATTATTTAATGAAGTCATTAAGAATGAGCTTATAAAGCTTATGAAGCTGTATTATGATGATGTTTTAGCAGAACATTATAAAGTAAACAGAACAATTAATTTGCTGTTTAGAAAGTATTATTGAGTTAATATGATGAATAATGTTTAAGAATATGTCACTTTATGTATTGTATGTTTAAGAATTTAAGTATTAAGACATTATTTATATAATAAATTACAGTTATTGTCACTATCTATTTAATCATGAAAAAAGATAACAATGAACATAATTACTGATTTGCTATTTAATAAATAAGAAACTGATGTTTATAACTTTATACTAATAATTGTAAATTATCTTACAAAGATAATCTAATATATTTCTGTCACTAAAAAACTTACTGCAATCAAGTTAGCTAATATATATATTGAATAGATTATATGTCACTATAAAGAATTTAAAGATATTGTCTTAGATTGAGAATCAATCTTTATTAATATATATTGATTTGAATTCTATTATTAACTTTAAATAAAGTGAAGATTAAGCACTGTTTTTTATTTACAAATTGATGATTAAACTAAAAGACAGAATTAAATTTTAAAACATTATTTACATTATTATTATTATAAAGAACAAGATGACTGAATGTTCTTTCTGTTAATGATAGAGTTTGCATATACAAATAAAAAACATATAATAACTAATTAAACATCATTTAAGACATTAATGAGCTATTATTTAAGAATTGCTCAACATATTAAGAATAACATTTATGAAGAGAAGATATTAGCAGCAAAAGACTGAATACAGTAAATAAAGAAAATCTGTGTCATAATAATAAAGTAATAATAAGCTACTGTGAAAGCATAAGTTAAGTATTTTGACAAAAATCATGTTTAAAAAAGCTACAATGTCAATAATTTAATGTTATTGTTCATTAAGAATTTAAAGTAATACAAATTAAGTAAGAAACTGTTGTATAAATTTATTGAGTCTTTTTAAATTATTAATCTTATTAATAAATAAGTATATTAACTGACTCTGTCTGCTCACTACAGAATTTATAATGTATTTTATGTTTTATATTTAAAGTTTTATAAACATTATTTAAACAATAATTCTTCATCAGAACTGCTCTCTTCAAATCTTATAAACAATAAGAAAGAATACAAGATTAAAGAGATCTTAAACAAGAAATAAAGAAAAGAACAGTTATAATATAAAGTTAAGTGAGTAAAGTACTTAACAGAATATAATAAGTGACTTTAAGTAAAGAATATGAGAAGTGTAGAAGTGTTGCAACAAGAATATGATGCAAGAATAGAAAAGAAGTGTAAGCATAAACAGAATTTAAAAAATTAAAAACTTTTATTAAAAATATTCTATATAGTATTATCTAGAAGAAGTGAAGTCAAAATATAATTAATATATTAATAAAATGCTATTAAATCACTTTATTATCTTTACATTCACATTACTATCAGAAACAGAAGACAAGAACAGTGACTATTTATTAATGTTATAATTATTGTTAAAGTAATTAAGTTACAGCATTGAGTCATAAGAGCTTTCTGAGATGTTGTTATTTAATTGAAAAGAAAGAAGCTCATACTTAAAGTGAAGTAAGCAACATGATGATAACAGTAAAGTATAAGAAAATTAAGAAAATAAATTATAAAGTAAAAGATATTTAATATAAATGTCTACATCACAGTGACTGTCTGCTGCTCTTAAATTATAAGCAATAATAAATTATAAATCTTTACAGACTTATAATGACTGCTGTAATGCTCTACAACATAAATAATATAGATGATGACATACTTAATAAATGATATCTATATATAATCAAGATAATGCTGAAGCTAAGATCAGTGAACATCATTAACTGTTATAATAATGATATGATTAATAAGTGCATGCAAGTTATTAATTTAATAGTTAAAGAATGCAGAGATCTACTATCATTAATGCATTATAAAATGACAAGAAACTTTCTGTTGAACTGAGTTGCATAGCTTTTGAAGTGTTTTATAATAATTGCAATTCTAATTCTTAACAATGTTGTATTGACTAATATTGTTGCTGATATGTTTTGAACAGCAGAGACAACAGAAAGAATTTAATTTGTTATTGATATAATAATTATGATGTGACATCAAGATGATGTCAGTGTGAGTAAACAAGAAGATAAAGAAATTGCTAAAAAATATAATATTATGAAGTGATGACATCTCTGAAGACTGAGATGAAAATGAAATTGAGATGTAATGTATGCAATGATGTTATTATAAAAGAGAAATGTTCATTAATTGCAGTCTTAAACTCAACACTCTTTTAAATAACAGTGTTCTTACAAATTAATTATATCTTAAAGATGATGTTCTGTGATATTAACAGTGCAGTGACAGTCATTAAGTAAGCATTTTTAATTAAATTTGTCAATAATGACTCATCTATGACTTAAGAAAGTGAGAATAAGATGTAAAAAGATGATATTTTGTCATTAAAAAGATTAAATAAATATAACTACATTTATATACAATAATAAAGTCTCTGCTGCTGTCTTTTCTGCATAATAACACTATTCAGAGTGTGCATCTTATTGTTATTATGTAAATATTTTGTCAACAAATTTATCTTAAGACACTTACATTTTTTATATTTAATATTCTTTTTCACTGCATTCTGTTTCTGTGTTTCATTTCAGCAGAATAAATATGTTAACAGTGTTATTTACAATATTTATTGCATTCTTAACTGACTTAACTCTTACAGACTTGATCTTCAAAATTAATTTTAATGAATTTATCAATTTATTAATGTTTAAAATTGTGTTGATGAATAACATTTAATAATAAGAGCAACAGAAATCTAAAGATTTCTTATTGCATTTCTTTATATTTATATGAGTGTGTTTCTTAAGCTGCAACATTGTTAAAATGCATTGATGTTTTAAATACTATATATACAGAAATTGCTGACAATCTCACTGAATTTTTAATAAAAGACATAACAGAAAGAATATTTCTCTTATTTTTCTTAATAATTATAATGTCACTGTTGTTATGCTTTTGCTAGTGTTACAAGAGAGAAGTGTCATTTAAAGATATGAAGTTGCTATGACTTTGATATATTAAGATGTTGAAGATGAAATAAGTGCAAGTTATATATAAAAAAGAGTTTTTTATATATTGCAATTAAACAAAGAGATCACTGATCTAATTAATTCAGAAATAAAGAAAAATTGATTTTGCTTATGTTTTATGTATTATTTATTGTTAAATAAAACTGAATCATCATCTATTTAAATGCAGCAAACTTAAAGTATTGTATAAGATCATCAGTCTAGCTAAGATAGGCAACAAGTAAAATACATAAAAATGTTAAATGAATTATTACTTATATCTTATTGATTTGATTTCATGAAATCACAGCATATTTATAATGTCAGTAATATGTCAATGTGCTGAAGAATCAGTATATAAAAGAAGAGACAATTGTTATAATATCATTATATATTTATACTGAATTATAGCTGAATTTCTTATGCAATAATTGATAAGCAAAGTACTATATAGACAGTCTTTACATATAAATCTTTTAAGTTTCTTAGTTATTAATTTTTATTAATACAAGACTTTAACATCAGAACATCATTAAATAGCTATTGTAATGTAATGTCTTATATTGTTACATATCTTACTCATCAGTCTCTTATAGATAAGAGACTTGTGAGTTCACAGAAGTCAATAAAAATAATATATTATTTATTTTTTTGCTAAAGAATTTATCTTCTTTAATATTTAAATATTATCAATATAAAGTTAATAGATGTTTCACTCTGTCTTTGAGAGACTGATAACTTTGTTTAAAGCAAAAAAATGTTTTTGAAAGATTTTAAGATTAGAAAAAAAGTTGTAAATAGTTTTCATTGTAAATGACAACAAGAGAGCTTGAAGAATGATGATGATGAGATTTAGAAAGAAGAATAGAAGACATTGATGTGTAGAAAAAATAGAATGAATATTTAGACATACAAATTAGCTTTATTTTGATTTTAATAATAGAAATTATGCTCTAGATACATAGAACTGCTTATTAAGTTAAGTACTGTCACTTATTTTAACTTAAAGACAGTATAGAAGTTTTCTTCATGACTTACTAGTCTTAATTGATGCTAGACTGAGTGCATAAGTTGCTTATAGATTGCATGAATTCAGATTGAGTTCAGGTGTCAAGTTAGATAGAGTGAACTTTTTTTAACTTAAATTAGATGTAGATTAATCTGATTTGACTCTGTGTAGATTGCAAGTTATTTACAGATTAAGTAAGCAAGAATTAGTCTGATTAAGTAAGTATAAGTTAATATAAATATGTGAAAGTTTTTGTTAGTTAATTTAATAGTATACACATTAAAATTATGCATTAAAAATGAAGATTTCATCTTAAATCATAGTATATATTATTTTTTAAAAGTGCATAATGATATTGTCATCAACTATGCTATGACTCTATGCTACAAAGCTTAATCAGCACTTAAAATAATTATTATTATTTATTAATGAGAATTTATCTTTATTTACTGTTTAAAGATCTATATCTTTCAACATTAAGAGACTTAAAACACAAATAGTTATTATTTAACATTATTTTATCAATAAAGTGATGTTGAACATTGCTTTATTAACAGAAATTGAGAATTCTTAACTGTATAATTTTACTAAAAATTGAGAGTTCTTAATTATGTAATTTCACTTAAGATTGAGAATTCTTAATCTTGTAATTTCATTAAAGATTAAAGACTCTCAATCTTGTAATTTTACTGAAGATCAAAGACTTCTAACTATGTAATTTCATCATAGATTGAAGATCTCTGATTATGTAATTTCATCAGAGATTGAAGATTCTTAACTGTATGATTGAGTGATGTGTTGAATGATAAAATAGTGAAGTATAAAGAAGAAGTGATGTGTTGAATGATGAAATAGTGAAGTATGAAGAAGAAGTAATGTGAATAAAGATGATGTAATTAAAGTTAATTTAATATTCACTGTTAAAAGTTAACATTATTCACTGTCAAATTATTCTTATACAGATTTACTTATTATTTATCTTTCTTCATTCTCTTCTTTCTCTTCATTCTTTAAATGTAAATGTTTTTTTTAATGCACAATGTATTTCTCTTAAAAGCAAAGAAGTTAATGTTGTATTCTGAACAGATTATAGTTTCATGAATTTTTTGCATTTATTGACATAACTACTAAGCAAATCTCTTTTAACTTTCTTTTTAAGATGAGCTGAGGAGATTGATAGTGTAATTGATTGTAAAGATGCTGTGATATTGACTGATTCATCTGAATTGCAGCATTTTAGTCTTTTAATGAGAAATTCTAATGTGCATGCATCAGTGTAACTCATTATGGCTAGCCTCATCTCTGTGTGGGTACCTGCACAGATTGTAGATAGAGTTGGTCTGTGCACAAACCCAACCTGACCTGACCCGGACCCTAGCGCGGGTCCGGGTCGGGTGCACTTTTTTCCAACCCGACCCGACCCTACACCCAGCCTAATTGATGCCGGCCTTCACTCCTATTTTGGGTAACAGGCAAGAGCAGCCCGCATAAGGTAAGGCAGACGACTCGATACCAGTCAATTTAAGTAGCTATAGGTCTGATATCCAGGGTTTTACAGCTTCAACCGTACGATACAGTAGAGCCATTTCGGCTGTAAAGCTGGTTCCTATAGCAAATAACTGTCGGGTTTCCTTTCAGTGCAGTCGTCCCCAGAAATCCCGTGCCAGGGGCTTTTTGGGAAGATTATTCCTACAAGAGATATGACGGCTATTCCGATAACATGATCACTCGATGCAAGATCATTATGCCGTGATGGGACAGGCCTAATCGGCTTTGAACGTCCGTCCGGGCAAACTGTACATCACTCGATCACCAGTACGATCCGGAACAGTCCAGCTGCTCCAATTTATATACACGGTGCAGCCTTCTGTGTAATATTTCCGTTTCCGTTCGCCATCTTGACCGGGTTAGCAGGGTATTCCACTGTACCATTATAGTGCTCTTCACCAATCCGCCCATGGTCAACGCGGACACCACTGACAAACACCTTGCTCACGAATTCAAGACCCGCCACAAAGACACTGAGCAGGCTGGCGATGCAGAAATGGCTGATGGTGGTTCCGATGTCCAGCCAGCTGCCTTCGTCTCTGACCATGAAGAAGAAGTTGAGGGTCAGAACATCGCTAATAGCCATGACTACCATGAAAAGGGCGCTGGGGGCCACTCCTAGTCTCCTGTTGAGAATCCCCAAGTTCGCGCTAATGAGGGCGAACGGTATCATAAGTTTGAGCATAAGGAGGGCGCCTTGCGAGAATGGACTGAAAACTGGGATGAGACGGTAAACGCTGTCGAGTGAGAAAGAAGAAATCGAGGCAATGTTTCCCGTGCTGAAGAAAGCGGACTGGAGGAGAAAGAGGAAAAAGAGGGCGATTCGCGTGTCGGAAAGTGTTAGGGCGCGGTAAGTGCCCTCTTGTTGAGAGACGGACAAGGTCTCCCTAGTTTCTTGGGAGGAGTCCAGCGGTTTTACTCTCCCTGTCCGACCATTCGTGTGAAAGTCAGCGGTAGTGATTGTCGTTGTGAATGTGTGGATTCGATGCTCAAGACGAACCCACGTGGCGAGGGTGATGTAAAAAGTAAAGTAAAAGAGCCCTTCGTATGAGATGGTGAGGATGACGAAAATAGGTGAGAAGGCGAGGAAAATTACAATGAGCCGATGAAGATAATGATCGGTTGGCTGCAACGCGTGAAGAAATGGGACAGTTACGGAGGTTACTAGATCCATGATTAGTCTTGGCGGAGTCAATGAGGACTCGGGATGCTGCACCAAAAACGAACCACCCAACGACCTGATTTCCAAAGGGCAAACCTTCCCTGGCCTGCAAAGAAGCAACACTTGATTTTGTGACAAACATTGCTAGCAGAATTAGTCCGATCTATGAACGGCGCATCAGCAAATAGAACCCGTACTCCTGTTTGATGCACATTCACCTGAACACCGAGTATTATCCTGGGGAGACCAGTCTTGCCGGTAGACGTAAATTCCTCCTTGGCAGACCCAGACTGAGAGACGATTGTCTCTTCGAATAGGAGAAACAGCAAACCAACAACGGACATCAACAAGCCTCCCAGAAGTCTACAGAAGCGCGGTTAGCACGGGACAGTTATATGAAACCGACAAAAAACATGCTTGCGGGCTTGTGCTACATAACGTTACTCACATCATGTTAATATTCTCAACTTTGATAACAGGTAGAAGCGTAAAGATACTCATCAGTCCGCAGGCTGTGGCCCAGGTTGCCACGAGTAACCGATTTTGGGAAACGAAAGTCGAACCGTAAAAAGCAGGCCAGAAAGCTCCCAGAATGAAACATACCGTGTACACCTCGCGATGGAAATACGATTGCACCTAAATGTATCATCAGCATTATGCGCAAACATGTAAGCTTCAGTCGAGGGTAGCATAGCAGTGTTAGTCCTACATACAAGAGCCTCCAACAAACCAACAAAGGCCAACGTCTTCACTATTAACGACAAATAGCCGCCAGCATTTTGAGTATCCTGCAGCAAGACGTCTTTCCCGACCATTAACGCCGCCCTCCTCGCGATCACTTCTTCCCAGAAAGCCACTGGGAAGAAAGCGTATGCATAATACGTAATTGGTGACTTTTGGATCCAGAGTATCGAGTAAAGTAAAACGAGGACAGAGATGAAAAATACAGAAACCCCAGTACTCCTCGACGTCTGGGTTTTGCTGTGAAGTACATGTACATCTATGATTGTGGTCAGGGCGAAGGCCATCCAACCAAGATATCCCGCCGTCACCACGGCTCGGAGGAAGAGCCAATCGTAAGTTTGTAAGTATCGCAGGCCTGCTAGGCCTAGCTGCAGAAGCTCGGCAGTCTTTGTCATTGCCTCCTCAAAGCTTTCGTCGCTGATCAAGTCCTCAATCTCGGAGACACGATGCTCCACGGAATGTAGTTGATCCCCTAAAGGAGCGTAAGGCTTGTATCTCAATTCTTTGGACCGTTTCTGTTCCTCTTTAACCCTGTACATTTCGAGAATACCACGGGCGTTAACCAAAGCTGCCTCTGCCTTCTCTTTCAGACTCCCGGAGAGGTACGAAAGAGGGAGTTCCCCAACGGAGTTGATAGGGAACTCTAGCCCAGTAAGGTAAGCCATTAGAGCAGCGATATCTGCTTGTGCAACATCATGTCTCTGCACATGGTCAAGTCCCCAGTCAGATGAGAAAGCATCTTCATGTCCAGGTGCGATTCCACCTTCCACAAGGACTGGCTTAGCAACGCCAGCACCCCACGCAATAAGGGGCGTGCGTGTGTTGTCTGGATGCCCATCACCGTGACTTCCCCAGTCACTCATGCCGTGGTCCGCGGTGAAAACGAAGGCGGTCTTACCATCGGCGTAGAAGTCCTCCACCAGTCTTGTTATTAGCTGTACTCCTTCGTCGACGATCTTTATGTTATGTAGATACTCTTTCGAATACGGCCGGTAAGCATGACCCGTGGTGTCGAGACCCAGCAGGTGAAGAAAGAAGACGTTTCGATCTTCCCGGAGCGTGGTGTCAAGTGTTGAATCCATTGCCGCCGAGGCGAAGAGTTCCTTGACCTTCTCGAAGACCCAAACGTCTAGATGTGTTGCGTCTGAGGTTGATCAGCATCGACCTATGTGGCCCTGACGGACTAATGTGCTGCGTACCCTGAGTGAAGTCCTCCGCCTCTGCCCCATAAACATCTGCATCTACCCTCCCTTCCACTGCACCCTCTTTGAACATCGGCAAAATATCCGGACTGCCCCAACTCCATGTATGCCGGCTCCTGTTGAAGACACTGTCGAAATTGACAGGATTGAGCTTCCATCCGGTAGTGACTGCAGAAACATCCTCGTACAAGCCTGCGATCAGAGCAACGTGTCCAGGCCGCGATTCTGTGGGCACACGAGTGTGGGAGACGCCAAACGTGCCATGCGATAAAACCCGCGAGCGGAGAAAGGGCATAAGAGGTCTGGGCTCAAGAGCTGAAGGCGAGCCAGGCTCCGAAGGGGAAGGGTCGGGGAAGGACTGGAACGCCTTGTCTGCCCGGAGACCGTCGCCGACAAAGAGGACCAATCTTTGTGCTGGGGCCTCTTCACTCTGTCGCTGCACTTCGAATGGCCGCATGCCACTCACAATTGGACTGACAAAGTAGATGTCGAAGATGGAGTAGATGTACACCAAATGAAAGACCACAGCGACCGCCAGAAACCCCACACGATTGAGACGCGCCATCTTGGAAGTAAAGAGCGGTCGGCTTTTCAGCCAAAACTATGTTCAGGCTCGCAAAGTCATCGAGGTGGTGCAACGAGCATGGATTTGCAGGCACTCAGACTAGGTACGAAGCACATAAACTTTGACGGAGACACCTCACGTCAGCCGAGACCTTTGGTGGACAAGTGAGGACTACAGTACATTACCGAATCCGTACTATGCGACAAACACTGTACAGTATGTTACAGTCCATCTTCAGGAACTTGGATTATCATCAAGACCATTTCGTGATTGAGATCTAATCAACTTGCGTAGCATGTCGAGATACATTTGTAGCTAGTACACAGTAGCACAAAGCTCAGATTTCCGAAGCTCTCAACCCGCGCGCCAGACCGACCAACTAATGACTCGATCGATCCACTCAAATACAACCAATACTCCCTATAAACAGCCAACGCACAGTCTCATACAGTACCCGATCTGTAGACAAGAAAGCGCCGAATCCTCTCCGAAAGAAAGAAGCCAACTCAGTCCTCCTGCTTCTTCTTCGTTAGTGCCTCGACGACCCTACCGTAGAATTTCGAAGCACTCTGTCTAGAGAACGTGATCTCTTCAGTCAGATAGTTAGGGAGAACCTCCAATAGCTGGCTGTCTCGACCTGCGTCCAGGTGCGGCGTGTACTGAAATTCTGTATCTTCGTAGCTGGTCCCCTTTCCGTTGCCCTCTGTAGCAATAGCAAGCTTGAAGTGAAGAGCTAGCATACCATATCAGTATCTGAAGAGTACTGAGATAGTTGTCAAGCTCACTGCCATTGCGGCCTGTTTGAATGCAGTCATACACCTCCGAGTCGTCTCCACGCTTGACTCCTCTAACGATAAGTCCCGTCAAGTCGCTGTAGAGATCTTCCTTTAGCTGCGCCACTTGTGCGGCTTGGGCAGCCTCAGCGCTGCCAACCATCAATGTTCGGATATGACCATTTGCTTTCATTGCACTGCCAGGTACTTTCGCACTCACGCTCTCCACAGAAGCAGCTGCAACTCTTGAAGCTGCTAATTTAGCGTGAACAGCTTTGTTCTCATTTTGTGCTTCCAATAGAGACGTCGATAGCTGATCCATCTTTCCTTGAGTATTTAATAACTCTGAAGCCATGCTGGAGATTTGCTTCTGCAACGATCGCGACTCTTGCGCCAAAGCCGTCTGAGTGCTCAATTCCTTCTTCAGTGAGGCGATGAGCTCATTCGCAGCTAATATGGATTAGACATGTTATGCGGAACTCTTCAAGCGGTCTTACCCCTCGATCGTTCCTCTGAATGCTTCTTCAGCTTCTCAAAATTCGCCTCAGCCTCCTTGATGCCAACGTCACGCAAATTCTGATATTTCATGTCCAGGCTTTCCATCTTCTTTGTCACCTCGTCTAGTCGCCGCCTCGTAGCAGGATCACTCCCTCCTTTCTCAACATCTGATGCGCTTCCTGCGCGTTTATCAGCCATTTGTGGGTGGTCGTGAATAGATCCGGCAGGTTTTCGGGTAGTACGTTTCGTAACAACCTGTGCTGTTGGCTTGCTCATCTCGTTCGCTTCTTCCGATGCAGGAGACTGGTCAATGTCCATCGGTACTTGCTGAGTTTCAGGGATGACCTCTTCGGGCCGCTCGTCCTCTGGGAATGCCTTGTGTTTGCGTGCTGCGGACTTCGATACAACAGATGATGCCTTAGTCTTCATCTTAGTATTGCTTTCTTTAACTACAGCAGAGGTAATCTCAGATGGTTCATCTTTATTGACTACCTCCAGCGGGGCGTTTTCATCTTTTCTCTTCTGTGGCTTTCGTCCCTTTCGTGGTTGCTTAACAGCCACCACCGACACATTCAGCTCATCTCCAGAGACCATAGACTTTTGCGCGACTTCATTATTGATGCGGACCTCAGGACTCTCTATCTGTTCGATGTCGCTCGGATTATCGTTGCGCTTTTCCTTCAGAGCCTGCCGCTTGCTCGCAGCATACTTCCGACCATCCACTTTCTTCGCAACGACTGTCGATTCTTGCGGTGCTGTTCGCGAAGGTTGCTTTGTCGCGATAACCTTTTTGGCAGCTACCTTTGAGCGGCCTCTCGCTCTCTTCGCCGGTTCCACATCCTCAATCCTCGACTCGATTAATATGTCTTCATCGCTGTTTTGTGCTTGACCTTCAGATCCCGAGTCAGCCGGCTGGCAGAGCATGACATCACCCTTACGCTTCGGCATGCTGGATAGAGAGTCCGACGTCTGTAGAGTTAGGAAGGTATCTGAGTTCCTGCGTTATATCAGGTTGAAGTGCATGTCAACAAACAACCTAAATGTAACATTGCATCGCGTAGGTACCTTAGGTAGTTATTTGTAACTTGTTGTTCCTGAGCTAGCCGTTTTCGATTACGTGGCGAACTTTGCGTTCAGAACTGCTGAGTTTCTCTACACTTGAGCACTTGAGCAGCATCAATCATAAACCGTATATCAGCACAAAAGAATCTGAAATGTTACTACCTCACAAAGATCTCTTATCGTGACAACAACTATCACTGGCCTTGCCAGTATAAGCTAGTCAAGCGAACAAAAGCCTCGGCTTCGTCATGGTTGCGACGCCACGTGGCGCAAGACCTTGAATCCAATTCTCAGCTATAGACGCATAACTACTTCGTACAAAGCTCTTGATACTCAGATTTCTTTGCGGAGGCCAACTTATTTCGATATCACCTGAACTTCTGTGAAATGTCTTCGGGAGCTGGAAAAAAGATGAGATGGCTGCAAGAGCTGTTACTCTTGGCAGCAGCTGTATGCCACCTCTCCTCCATTAAATCTCATGTTGAAACCCTACACCGTCACTGAGTGCTGGAGTGGCTCTTGGCTGAACGTCAATATCTTCAGATGGATTGACTGACCCAGGAGTGTAAACAGCCCGCATCCGCCTACTTCCTTGTCCGTTACGTTATGTCACGTCTGGATCCTGAAGCGGAGCGAAAAGCGGAGGTAGAGAAAAAGTCGGCAGCAATCTTGCGACGGTTAAATGCGCCAATCCTAAGGGAGGAGGGCGGCTTCGACGAAGCGGAATCGAGAAATCCCAGGAAGGAGGACTTGGTCCTTAACCAGTATGAACAAGCGATTGCGATGGAGGTCGTTGCCGCCGATGACATACCGATTTCATTTGAAGGTACGCTAAGGCTACAACTATTGGCTTGAGAGCAATCTTGCGTAAGTTTTACTGCACAAAGGGACTGATGAGTGTGGGGAGTCTAGACATTGGTGGTCTGACCGAGATCATCGAGGAACTTAGGGAATCCGTCATATATCCTCTGACCATGCCACATCTATATTCGCACACGTCAGCCTTACTGTCAGCACCTTCAGGAGTTTTATTATATGGTCCACCAGGGTGCGGAAAAACAATGCTAGCGAAAGCCTTAGCCCATGAGAGTGGTGCCACGTTCATCAACCTTCATATCTCGACCCTGACGGAGAAGTGGTATGGTGATTCCAACAAGATGGTGAATGCAGTGTTCTCGCTGGCGAGAAAGCTGCAGCCAAGCATCGTGTTCATCGACGAGATTGATGCTGTGCTAGGCACAAGAAGAAGTGGCGAGCACGAAGCCAACGGCATGTTAAAGGCGGAATTCATGACACTTTGGGATGGCTTGACATCAGCGAAGACATCCGGACTACCGGAGCGTATACTCATTCTGGGCGCCACTAATAGGATACAAGACATCGACGAGGCTATATTACGGCGCATGCCAAAGAAGTTTCCCGTCTCGCTTCCCTCGGCAGTACAACGGCTACGCATACTCGGCCTGGTCCTTCGTGACACGAGAATTGACAAGAAGAACTTTGATGCGGATTATCTAGTTCGAGTTATGGCAGGTATGTCAGGCAGCGACATCAAGGAAGCATGTCGTGATGCGGCCATGTCACCCGTGCGGGAGTTTCTTAGGAAGAAGAGAGAATCTGGGCAGCGAATGACCACGCTAAATCTCAACCCGGAAGAGATAAGGGGTCTGAGAACTGGAGACTTTTTCACAAGTGCGGGCGGTTCACAACTGGACAAGGGCATGAGCCCAGCTCGGGGCGTGACGACCGATTCGGATACATCTGAGGTCGATGAGATGGAAGATGCTACCGAATCAATGGACTGACACCTCAATGTGCCCACGAGACTATTAGAGCATTGTACTATATGGGTGTATGGACGGGGCGAACCTCTCGAGGACAGGAAGGCGTCAATAGGTTAGAAAAGGTTGTGCCCCTACAGCCTCCAGATGCATGTCTGGATTGCCGCCGCAAGAACCCTTTAGGCGAGCAGACATAATGAAACTACTACATATTCAAGATCCAAGTGCTATCACTTTTCCATACTAGGTAGACCCTGCTTGAATTGGTGCTCAAGGTCGTAAAGCGGTGGGCCAAGCACGAAGATTATAAACCGGTAGAGGAATTTGAACCAAATCAACGATGGCGGCAGTCAAAAAACGGAGCTAGACTTACCAGGCGCGCGCCTATCATGGATTAGCCGCAGTGGCGTCAGCACCCCAGCTTTCAGCCCAACGCAGGTCGTCGCCATCTTTTCTACAAACTACAGCTTCAGGACAAGACTGACGCCAAAACGTTTCTACACGCCGGGATTTTTATTGTGTAATAGCCTCCCGTTACCGTTTCCGCTTTACAGCGCAAATATGTCGGAGTCCACTACGTCTTCCTCTATACCTGAGCGGTCAGAAGCTTCAACACCGAACACCAGTGTGCTTAGTAAGGCCTTTGCACACATAGACTTGGATGGACATGACCTCCCACCGTCACCGGCACTGTCAAGTCCTCGTACTGGACGAAAGTATGCGCTAGCGACAGAGATTGTGTTCACGGAGAGCACCGACCAGTACAATGCGAGTAGTACGCCTATCTATCAGGTACGCAATTGTTGAGCTTATCACTGGGCAAGCATGGTCTCCACTGCTCGGTCCGATGGGAGCCATAGTACGAGCTATGTTCATGACGATACTGCCAGAGTCAATGGCTAATCCATGATTCATAACGTAGTCGGCGACTTTCAAGCAATCCTCGGGCAACGGAGGTGGGGAGTATGACTACACACGTTCCGGGAACCCGACACGGACCTACCTGGAACGACACCTCGCAAAGATCATGTCCGCTCAGCGCGCGTTGGTCGTGTCGTCAGGAATGGGCGCTCTTGATGTCATCACGAGACTGCTACGGCCAGGTGACGAGGTCGTTACTGCAGACGATCTTTACGGCGGTACCAACAGATTGCTGAAGCACCTTGCCACCAATGGCGAGATCATAGTCCATCATGTCGACACAACAGAGCCCGAGAGGGTGCGCGAAGTTCTTGGGCCACGGACCGCCATGGTGCTTCTGGAGACACCCACAAACCCGCTTATGAAAGTCGTGGATATACCCAGCATAGCATCTTTAGCCCATGCAGCCAACGCAAAGACACTAGTGGTAGTTGACAACACCATGCTTTCTCCTCTTCTTCAAAATCCACTCGATCTCGGCGCCGACATCGTCTACGAGAGCGGTACAAAGTACCTCTCGGGGCACCATGACCTCATGGCCGGTGTGCTCGCAGTCAACGATACTGCTCTTGGCGACAAGCTTTACTTCACGATCAATGCCTCTGGCTGTGGCCTGTCCCCTTTCGATTCATGGCTTCTCATGCGAGGGATCAAGACGCTAAAAGTTCGTTTGGAGCAGCAACAGCTGAACGCTCAGTGCATAGCCCAATACCTCGAATTCCACGGCTTTCGCGTTCGGTATCCCGGGCTGAAGTCACACCCTCAATACGATCTTCACCACTCCATGGCACGAGGTGCGGGCGCTGTGCTGTCATTCGAGACCGGGAATGTTGCGGTCAGTGAACGTATCGTGGAGGCGGCTCGGCTGTGGGCTATCAGTGTCAGCTTCGGGTGTGTGAACAGTCTGATCAGTATGCCTTGTCGCATGAGTCATGCGAGCATAGATTCGAACACAAGGAAAGAGAGGGCGTTGCCAGAGGACATCATCAGGTTATGTGTAGGCATTGAGGATGTGGAGGATTTGATCGATGATCTGGAGAGAGCTGTAAGTTTCACTCACGTTCATGAATTAGATATGATGCTGAAAATAGCGTTGTAGCTCGTCCAGGCTGGAGCGGTCAATGTTCCATCGGACGGTATTCACGCTGCGGGGTTGGGTCAAGATTTAGGAGGGTCCGGCCCCTCGCAAGCATAGAATCAGCATAGTGTGTACCAAAATTTCTGTCGGGCCTCTGTGTGGTGGTTTTCTTTTCTTGATGGTTCGCGGCGTTTGGCAGGCTGTGTCTGGATTACCATCATGTGGTACGGGCGCCCGCGCCTTGAAACTATCTAGGTGCTTAGCCCTGACCTCCTCGGTGCGGTGGGTCTTTAGCTTTGGGGTTTCACGGTACTAGCATATGGTATAGCATTGTCTGGGCCACACTGATAAGTGCCAAACCCCGTCCAAAGCAGCAGCCTGACCGGGCCACAAGTGCTGCAAACGGCAAAGTAGGCGCTAATTACGCCGGAGCCCGCATTTTGCGCCCTATGTGTGGTTCAAGTCCAGGCTTCAACGGGTGCTTGTTTGAGCTTTGCTTGGGGTCCCCTACATATCTTGTTGCAAGCCTCACTGGGGTCTTTGCAACACCACACCTAAGTGCCCCACATATTTAAGGTAGATGCTTAGGCTTTGTTTTCATGTCCAGGTGGGCGCTTTGCCTGGGTGATCTAGCATCCTAGACACCATGTCGAGAGTCTTGAAGAAGGAAGACTTTGGATCCTGGATGAGTAGGATTATGTTGAAAAACAAGTACTGGACAAGTCGACTTCGAATTTCAAGCTGAAGCTTTGAGAAGCTCAAGCTCACATTGTCGCGCGCAGCATTGCCCGAACGGGCGTAGACAAATTTGCGCCGGAAGAATTCCGCATCAAAAAGCACATCGGTCATAAAGTTTACCTTCAACGTCATCTCCTACGGCACAATCCCCCTCGTGAGAGTACTATCATTCACCCTAGAAGCTCCTCATATTTTGCATATATGGACCCATTGCCATTCAATGACACGCGAAGTTGGCTGTAAGGCTACCACGGCGGAGCCAGTTGCAAGCTCGCCACCAGTCCTAGACAATAAACCTTCCATTTCTGTATCGTTGCCGCCAAGTCTACCAATCCTACAATCTAAAACGCCACCTCGAAGCAACGAGCAGAAGCAATGGAACACGAAGGATCTGCCGTGGAGGGTAGGGTCCGATGTAGCTGCGGCTGCCAGCGCCGGTGCGCTAGTGGCTCCGATCATCACCATCATTGACCGGTAAGTCAACCCCTTGCCATGCATCGAAGTACCCGCGTCTGACGAGAACGGCAGCGGCATCATCGAGAACGCGTCCGGCCGCTCCTGCCTCCGCCGAAGCGTCCAGAAGTCCGTCTGGAACCTGCTCCTTCGACCGCACACTCTACTCTTCTCCAGGCCCTTCGCCCTCATCTTCATGGTCTACTCCAGCACCTACCTCATCGCTAACACCCTCGACACTGCCTCGTCCACCCTCTACAATCAACCCGCCGAGACGACCACAGCGGGCGTCCCGAAATTCGTGGCCACGTCCAGCATCAACATGTCGCTGGGCCTGATCAAAGACTCGCAGTTTGCGAAAATGTTCGGCCCGAAGACGTCTGTCAAGAGGGTGATACCGCCGGCCACGTATGCGCTGTTTGCGCTGCGCGACTCCATGACGATCTTTGCCTCGTTCAATCTCCCGCCGATGATCGCTCCCCTCCTTCCGCTCAGCGAGGGGGTCGAGAAGAACGTCAGTCGAGCGAGTGCGGCGCAGTTTCTGGCGCCGGCGGCTATACAGCTGGCGTCTACGCCGCTGCATCTGCTAGGGCTGGATTTATACAATCGGAGTGCAATGATAGGCTGGAGGGCGCGCTTGACGAAGGTGAGGAAGGATTGGCTGATGAGTAGCTTGGCGCGGATGTGTAGGATCATACCCGCTTTTGGGGTCGGGGGCGTTGTTAATGCTGGGGTGAGGAAGAGTTTGGTTGGGCGGTGGGAGCGGTGAGTATACTTGATGGATACGGTGGAGTGCGGATTCATTGGAGGCTTCTGTCATCATATTGTCTGCGTTTGAGCGTGCTTTCTCGCCACTCTTGCTTAACGGGCACCGGGTACGTAGACGGGGCTTCTGCATTTGCATGGCGTTGGTGTGGAAAATATGAGGGGTTTGAGCTTGCTGTTCGCGGGGCCCGTAGATAATATAATGTAAATCAATCGGATGAGTTGGAAACTAAGTTAGTTACTTCGGGGCGTCTCAGTATATCTTGTGAGCGGCCAAGCCCTGAAGACATTGAATCATATTGGTGGTGCAAACGTTCATCAGAGTTGACATTATATGTACAGGGCCGCTCAAGAAGCCGCCTTAGATTGAGGGAGGTAGTAGTCGAGTAAAGTCCAAGTCAGCGATGAGAGTAAAAGTCAGACCATTGTAAACACGTTGACGCCGCAGACCCAAGAAGCCGCTTGATGCTATATGCTACTCGTGGTTCGTTATAACTCCTTCTCCTTCACCGCGCCTTTCCTTGCTTCCACCTGCAGCGCGTGTTCTCGACCCGTCACCGGACGATGACCAACGGCGTTTGGACCACCAATCGTCTCGAAAGCCTTGTGGAACGTCCACTCCACCGCTTCCTCCACGGGCTTGTCGAAGATGAACGGTAAGAAGGGTACGGCGGCGAGACCGAGCTAATTCCACCATGGTCAGCAAAGTTTTACTTAATGATCTTAGGTTTAGGAACTTCACGCACCCCTATCGGCCCATACGTCCGAATCGTCACATTCCTCGGATTCTTGAACGCCCTTCCAGAATACCTCACAATACTATGGATCGTGAAAGCTGGCAGACCCATGCTAGCAACGCTCTGGAACACCGCCCGCTGCGCCATGACGCTTCGATAGTCCTCAATGGCAGGGACGTGGCCCGGCTCCGCTTTCACCAGCGCCTTATCTTGGTCCGGGCCAAGCGACTTCGTCATGGTTGCCGTCGACGCATTCTTGTTGCCATTGCTCACGGCTTCCGACAACACGCCCGGTTGCCCCGGTTGTAGTATCCTCTGATTTCGCAGGTACGCTTTATACCCTTCGTAGCTGACATCGCCGACCAGGTAGGCCCAGGAGATGCCGTAGGCGCCCTTGATGAGCCAGGGGTGTGTGATGGGCCGGAAAGATTCGCCGATGTCGGAAGTGTAGGCGACGTAGCGGTGGGCGCTGAGGAGGATGGTTCGGATGCGGGTCACGTAGGCGGCGTAGCGGAGGTTTGAGTCTGTGGTTTCTTTTGCACTGGAGGTGAGGGTTTGATTGTGAGCGCCTTGGTGGGTATGGAGAGTTGGAATGGGCGGCGGAATGTCACGATGTAGAGAATTGGCAGCGCTCAACTTACGTTCCGTCGTAGATTTGATCCAGCAATGTCTCGTCGTCGTCCACAATCTTCTGTAGGTCTTTGGGGAGTTTCTCGCGGGGTGAGGGTGTGTTGTTGCGCTCTTGAAGAGGTACCACGTCCGGTTTCCTGTCCCTCGACATGGCGGGGGCTTCGATCTTAAGAGAAGGTCAGACTCTTCGAGGAACTTACGTAGCGCAAAGTGCGGTTATGTTCATGAACTGTACGCAGATGTCCAAATGTTTTGCATCCCAAACTTAGCCTCGGGTGAGCGCCGTCATTGTGCTTACAGTGCCGGCGGAAATTCTGGGCCGCGCAGAATGCTCACCAAAAAAAAAAAGAACACTTTTTTTTGAAAGCTCAAAATCCTTAAAACACATAAATACTGTAATTACTTCATAACCACAGTGTATACAGACATTCTGAGTATGCAGAATGATGAATTATATATAAATCTATTAAATCAGTAATTTTTAGATGTATCATTAAGCAATTGTATGTGTAGTTATTAAAAAAGTGAGTTTTGATGATGAAACAGCAGCAAAACTTGAAAAACTCATTAAATACTGCAATAACAACATCATTTATGTATTAATTGACTCAGAACTTTCATAAATATTAGAGATTTATATAATTCATCATTCTGCATACTCAGAATGTCTGTATACACTGTGGTTATGAAGTAATTACAGTATTTATGTGTTTTAAGGATTTTGAGCTTTCAAAAAAAAGTGTTCTTTTTTTTTTTGGTGAGCATTCTGCGCGGCCCAGAATTTCCGCCGGCACTGTAGTCAGCGGTCCAAGCTTCCTTCCTTTCCGAGAGTTCCTGACGACCTGATTCTTCAACTGGCCAGAAACCGATCACCTTTCCCTTGACCTCAGATTAGAGTCTTGGTCTTCGCTGCATTATGGTCGCCCAATATACGATCATGGGCCGTCAGGTCGGCTCACACTATGTAGGAGCTTCCTCCGTTCTGTCCAGGGATACTCCCTTGCTTCAAGATCCAGCGTTGCTGACTGTTTATACCATCAAATAGCTCGCAATGGCTACTCTAGGCACTTTCGGTTTAGTCAGTTACCTCTCGATGGGCGGGAGTAAGAAGAAGGAGCAAGGGCCAGCGCTGAATGCTTCGAGTAAAGACGAGGAGAATTTCATCAGGTATGCGGGGGGCTTTCATCAGTGCAATCGGCTTGATGAGTTGAGAATCACGAGGCTAACGGTTGAGCACGCAGTGACTTCTTGAAGAATGCGGAAGCGGAGGCAAAGAAGGCGAAGCACTAATGGCTGGTTGGAGAGATGTGGCACGCAATATTGTTGACGCCCACATGGCTTGTCAGCGTTATTTGGGACATGGATGTGCAGGCTTGTGGTGATTGTTGGTAGCTATCATGCGAAGGCTGAAGCACCTCTTTCCGAGCAGAATACTACGTACCTTTGCGGATATATCAAATTTTCATCCTCAACCTCAGATCTCTCTTCAAACCGAGAAGCATAACAGGAATAACCTCGCCCCAGCGAGCGTAATGCCTCATAACTTCCTTTACTCCACTCTTGCTGTACATTGATTGACTCCTGAATACCGAGGAGGATGACTATTGCAGGGTAGTCCATCCACCAGCTCCAGAAGCTTGGTGGTCTCGTGTTTGTTAAGCTGTCGCCGATAACTCCGTAGTCAGTGAACTATCGATTGATGACTAAGCTCAAGATCTCCTTGCTGTTGCTCGACTTTACGACCGTGGTTGAAGTAGCATGTTTAGATTGTCTTCGATACGTGAAGTTGGACTGAAAGTCAGAGGGTCTCATTCGTCTCGCTCATTGACTCGGCGCGCAATGGACCGTGCAGCTCCACAGTCTGAAATGGGGATCGCTGCGCGCCAACCAGATTACTCGAAGTGGAGCAATGACAGCCTCATCGAGAGAGTGACACAGCTCGAGCAGCAATCGAAAGGGTAGGGAAGGTAGGTAACTTCGCTCATACGTTCGACAATGTTGACAGGGCTGCTAGACTCAATGCGACTTCGGCATCGTCCGTCCCGGAAGCCCTACCATCGCCACCTCTACGCCCCAAGAACTCTCGCGCGGATCGCGAATTCGATCCTACCAAGTATAGCACCCGTCTCATCGCCCTCAAGTTCGCATACCTTGGGCAGCGTTACAACGGTTTTGAGTACCATGCGAATAATAAGACGCCTCTTCCGACGATAGAAGAAGAGCTATGGAGGGCTCTGAAGAAGGCGCGCTTGATAAGCCCTACGATATCTGCTACGTCGCAGCCGGAGGGGATTAGCTGGGAAGGATGCGAGTATTCGAAATGTGGGAGGACAGACAAGGGCGTTAGCGCCTTTGGCCAGGTCATCGGTATCAGAGTCAGGAGCAACCGTCCGCAAGTACGCCAAAATGGGGTAGATACCGACCTCAGTACCGGCGAAGAATCCGGACACGCACAAGAGTTAGAAAACGTCGCTCAAACCACTGGCACCTACCTTGACTCTACTCTCTTCCACGAGAATCTGATCAGCAAGCCTCCCGTTTTTGGTTCCGATATCGACAATGCTCATCCCTTTCATAACATTGACGACGAACTACCATACACCCAGATACTCAACCGGCTATTACCCGAAGACATTCGAATCCTTGCCTGGTGTCCCAACCCGCCCGTCGATTTCAGCGCCCGCTTCTTCTGTAGAGAGCGCCGCTACCGGTACTTCTTCACCCAGCCCGCCTTTGCACCTGTGACCGGCCCTCAAGGGTTTCCAACTAACCCACGACATGGCCAGCGGAGGAGAGAAGGCTGGCTGGACATTGAAGCCATGCGTCAGGGAGCACGTCACTTTGTGGGCTTGCACGACTTCAGAAACTTTTGCAAATTGGATCCAAGCAAGCAGATTACCAACTTCGAAAGGCGCATTTTCCATGCGGATATCGAGGCTGTAGACCCAAACACGGGGCCCGTAGGGTATATTACGGATCCGGCCTTTCGAATGTTCGAAGGAGCCTGCAAGTCAGTAACCACCTCCGGGGGAATTGCATTGGAAGAAGCTTCTTCGACACCTCGAGTCTACATCTTTACTGTGCACGGCTCTGCTTTCCTCTGGCATCAGGTCCGCCATATGGCTGCCATCCTCTTCCTCATCGGCCAAGGTCTCGAATCTCCCTCCATCGTCCCCACCCTCCTGGATGTGCAACGCAATCCGACAAAACCGAAATACGAGCTAGCGAACGACTCACCACTAGTTCTCTGGGACTGTATCTTTCCACGCGAAGGGGACGACAGTCGAAGAGATGCCCTCGACTGGGTGTATGTCGGCGAACAGAGAGGTACGGAGAGCGGCACAGCGACCGGCTCCGGCAAAGGTAAGTACGGCATGGGAGGCGTCGTGGACGATCTTTGGAGGGTCTGGCGAAGGAGAAAGATCGACGAGTTGCTCGCGGGCATGCTACTTGATGTTGTCGCCAGGCAAGGCAATTCGCCTGACAACGTCCGATTGCAGCCAGACGAGCGGCAGAGCAGCACGGCGAGAGCCAGCAGTCAGAAGGTTTTCGGTGGCGGGAATACGCCGCGGCTGGCGGGCCGCTATAGACCTGTCTTGGAGAGGCCGCGGATGGAGAGCGTGGAGATTGCCAATGCGAGGTACGCTGCCAGGAAAGGGTTGGATAGGGCGAATGGTGACGATTAAAGAAGCTGTATGGGTCTTGTAGCTCAGACGGCATCGACAGCCTAACGTGAATAGAGCCTTCCACTCCAGTAAGCGCAAGCGTCTAGTACTTCGCACGAGGGTATGAGCAAGCTACCCACATCCCAAACACCATGCAAAGCCCTAATCCCAGCCCCAGCCCCAGCCCCAATCCCAGTCCCAACCCAGCGCCATATCCCTCTAAGATCTACCAAGTATAACATCCCTTCCAATAGAGCATCACCGACACACATCATCCCCCATGCCCTACCCCTCACCCCCACCCTCCCCCTCTCCCTCTCCCTCCTCTCCCACCGGCGCACCAAGCACCCCGCTAACGACCCCCAGAATCGCCTCCTGCTCCCCCTCACTAAACCTCTGATCCAGCTCCTCCACCACACAGTCCAACACCCCCGCATTATCGGGCCTCAGATTCAGAATCATGAGTAATTCCGCCTTCGTCAGCTCGTACTCCCTCAGCGCCTTGAGCAAGTCGCCGATCGTGCTCTTGGTGTAGGGTGAGGGTGGGGTTAGGGGCGTGGAGGGCGTGAGGAGGAGGTAGTCGGTTAGCTACAGGGTCGGTTAGTGTGGGTGTGACGCGAGGTCAGGGTACGAGGAGGTCAGGGTAGGAGGAGGAGTGGGAAAGCACCTCTTTGACGACGGTTTCTAGGTTTCCACTTTTCATGGGGGTGAGGGTGGGCGAGGGTGAGGGTGAGGGCAAGGGCGTGGAGTTGGAGTTGGAGTTGGAGTTGGAGATGGGGAGCCTTGTGGCGTTGGAGGTGGCGCGCATGCTTTCGAGGTGCTTGAGGACTTCGTAGTTGGTTAGGGTCGCCGATTGCGTTTCGAGGATCTGGAGTGCGAGGGAGTGTGAGAGAGTGAGTTTATGGGCTTCTGAAAAGGACCGACCTTCATGTTGGGTCCACGGACAGGGAAGAGGATCGTAACTACTGGGTGGACTTGATATCTAAAACCGTTGCCGGGGGGAATCCGCCTCGGTCTTAGGCGGTCAAAAGATAAATAACCTGTCAGGCGCGCCTAACTGACTCTCCATCTGCTTGCAACCAATTGTATTGCAATATATAAAGGGATAATTTCACAATCCTCTCAATAAGCCTTTGTGGTGTAGTTGGCTATCACGCAGGTATGCATGCAATGCCTACTGTTACAAAGGTCCGAACTGATTGTTTGCAGGTCTCATAGAAAGTATGATCCAGCCCAGCTGGGATATCCTGAGGTCACCAGTTCGATCCTGGTCGAAGGCAATTATTTTGATTGATTTACATGTTTTTGCTTCTTTTTCCTTTTGATTAGATGAAGACGATATTCTGTGCCTTGTGTGAATATGATTGCCCAGTTTAATCAGAAATGTAATTGATCAGTTGGATGCAACAAAGAGAGGAATGAGAGGCCTGGGGAAAGGCTAAGGCCTGGAATTAGTGATCGCTGGCTTTGTATCAGTAAAGTGGGTCGTGGAACCTTAAGGCTGTCTGTCGATGCCGACGAATGCATGAGGGGATAATTGCGGATTCCCTAAAACTACCTTAGGTACCAGGTACGGTTTGGCAGTAAGTCATGTGATGAGATTGGGCAGAAAGTCAAAGCTACGGCAGAAGATCAAAGCGGTGAACTCTCTACAACCCTTGCGAAATGCATCATGTCGGGCAGATACAAAGTTTCAGGGGTAGATCGACTGTATGGCAATATTTGACAGCTATGGCAACGTATCCCCAACTCCTCTTACTCCCGTGATTATCTCAAGGGTTTGGGCGTTACCACCGGTTGCCAACCGGAGGCACCCAAGCTACAAGACCATCCACAGAGAAGACGGTACAGACATGCCATATTTGGACAACCGAGAGCAATCACTCCTTACTCTTCTTTTTTTTACTTTTCTTCTCTGACTTGTCCACCGTGTCAACGGCATCGTCCTCTCGCTTCCGTTTCTTCCCGCTGGCATCTGCACTTGTGCCCTTCTCTGCCTCCTTCTTCGCCTTCTTGATCTCCTTCTTGCTAATTGCCTCTGGTGTACCATCCGCATTGAATTTGATTTCGCCCCTTTCGAGTTTTCTTTTGTATCTTGGGATGGTCAACCCCGCTTGTTTTGCAAGTTCTCCGTACATTTGTTCGTCCTTCTCTTCTCTCCGCTCTAGCTGTGCCTGTTTCTTCAGCCTTCGTTCTTTCCGGTCAAGCTTCCGGGCGAGCTTGGCGTTTCTGATAGCTTTCTTCTTGCTTTTCTCCTCCGACATGGCCAACTTACGCTCGTGACGCTCCTTTTTGCGAGCCTTTTTGGCGTCTTTGGTGTTGCCCAGGATGGAAGATTGCCAGTTCGTCTCCTGTTGAGTGGGAGAAGGCGGCGAATCTGGCGTGTCTGCTGATACGGTAGAAAGTGTGTCTGATTTATCGTCTCCGTTGGAGGTTGTCCCATTTGTAAGTGAAGATGCGACGGCCGGAGGCGCCGCTCTCGGTGTAGGGGTAGGCTGGGATACTGGTTCGTCTTCCATCTCAACATCTTCATCTTCGTCGGCCCCTTCTTCCTCACTTCCCGAGGCATCATCCTCCGACTTTTCGCCTTCGTCACTCTCATTAACTTCCTCGATCATCTTGATGTCTTTTATTTTGTCCTTCCCAGTGTTCTTCGTGGTAGGCGCCGCAGCTGCGGGCTCGTCGCCAGCTAAACCATCGGCGTCTGCATTGTACTTCCTGGCTTCCTTTACCTCCCACTTTCCAGGAGTACTTCCCACCACCCCATTTGGCCCAATGGCCACTCCCCTAGGTCTTAATGGTCTACCTTCAAGACTCGCCAATCTTCTCTCAATCTTGAGTCTTCCCTCGACCCCGAGCGCAGACTTCTCTTCTTCGGTAACATTGTCTCCTTTACCCTCCCCTTCCGCACTCCAGTCTGCCAATGCATCCACACGGAGACCGAGGGCTGCTTTAGTCGCCAGCATCCTAGCGATTTTGCCCTTGTTCTTTCCTGTCGCCTGTCCAATCAGTGAGGCGTGATAGATAAGACCGTACTTTGGCGTATCGTGCTTTGTCTTGAGTGCTCGGAACAGAGCTTTCTCTGCACCAAGGATCTGAATAGTACTGGCGGGGCTCTTGGCAAGGTTCATCAAGCTACCAGCATGCGCAATCAATCGTGCACCGACAAGCTCGCCAACCAGTGTTGTCAGATTCGGTGCGATCGCTGTCATTCGAGCTGATAAATAACTGGAGAGCTGCTGTCGGTATTCCGTGAAGCTGACTACCTGTTCGGCAAGCGCCTGAATGTTGTCTAGATCTTCCGTAGTGATTTCCGTACCCATGGAGACCTCCGCAGCCGCTTTCACGGCTGTTTCGATCTCCTCGGGTAATATCTCTGCCAAGTCCGAGTCTGCGGCGTTTGCCCTCATTCCCATCTGTATTATAACCCTAGCATATGCGAGATTGTCGTTCACAATTCTGCCCATCTCCGGGAAATGCCACCCATACCACTCCTTGACGCGCATGGCATAAGTATTCAGCTCCTTATCTAGATCATCCAGTAGTGCAATTGCTTGCACGATCATAGTATCCACTTTGTCCGGCGAAAATTTGAGCTTATGTCTCGAAAGCGAATGGGAGAGACCCAAAGACATGGTGGAGATATCTTGAGGCAGTAGACCGGGAATGAGTGATGGCAGGTGGTTTCGAATGGCGCGATATAGTTCATTGGTCGTCGAGTCAGAGATTGGTGTGATTGAGAGCTGGGGAAGTTTGTTGATTGCATTGCCTGATACTGTGTTAGTTCTTGAAATGTTCAACCGGCAAAACCACTGCAGTTGTACCGAGCTTAGGATCTGCGACCGCCAGAGACACCTTTTTCTCATCTTTGATAGAATCCAGCAATGATGCAAGCCGAGGTGTAACCTTCCCCTCAACCAAGGCTGAAACTTCCTCCAATGCTGTTGCTGCACTATCGAATTTTTGGAAGTCCTTCAGCTTCAACCTGCGAGCACAAACGCAGTGTCAGCTCTGTCTCTCAATTGGTCAAGCGCAATAGGTCCAGCAAGCTCTGCATCCAGCACTGGCTCTATGATTGAGTTAATGGAAGTGACGAGGGTAATATTGACGTACAGACTACATATTCCCTCTGCGCTCTCAGTCTCTGAGGCCAAATCGTCCCGTTTAAGGATTTTCTTGTCTTTCGCTTTAAGTAGTGCATAGCCTGCACTCGTCTCTGTCAAAATGAAGAGCGTCATCTTGCTCCTGAGCTGCTGCTGAAGCAGAATGAATTCCTGCTTGACGGAGCTGCTGCGGAAAGTGAGTTCTTTGCCCTACGCAAATCAGCTGCGAAAGTTTTCTCGAAAGTTGAAGTTGTGCGCTAGTGCTTGATTAGTCATCAGATTCGCCTTGAATCGGACTAGGAACTCATGACACGGACGAGCACAAGGTCGTCAAGTTCAAGGACTTTGAGCAGGAATACACAACATAGCTCAAAATGGAGGGACTTTTCTTCAACGTCAACGGCGGGTGAGTTGTTGCCTATGTGCTCTGCGGTTCACGATATATCGCTGACTCTAACAGTTATATCGAGGGCATCGTTCGGGGATATCGCAACAGCCTGTTGACTGGTCAGAACTACAGCAATCTCACACAATGTCAGACGATAGACGGTCGGTCGTCCGCTTCTAATTGTGTCTATGGAGATTGATGATCTGTTAGACGTCAAACTCCAACTCGCCCCCGCTTATGGAGACTTCCTCGCATCCCTCCCCCCAAATCCTTCAACCTCAGCTCTCGCCAACAAGACCACCGATAAGATGGTTGCGGAATTTCGCTATCTGCAGGCGCAAGCAGTTGGGTCACTGGCCAAGTTCATGGAATATCTTACGTACGGCTACATGATCGATAACGTTGCGCTGCTTATCACCGGTACCCTTCACGAGCGAGACACTCGGGAGCTGCTAGAGCGGTGTCATCCCTTGGGATGGTTTGAGACCATGCCAGTGCTCTGCGTGGCTACAAACATTGAGGAGCTATACAACTCGGTACTGATAGAAACGCCGTTGGGACCATACTTCAAGGGCTCGTTGAGCTATCAAGATTTGGACGAGCTTAATATAGAGATCATACGGAACACCCTGTACAAGAATTATTTGGAAGACTTCTATCGCTTCGTTACTGAACATCCAGACCTGAAGAACACACCGACATCGGAGGTCATGGCCGAAGTGCTCGAGTTTGAGGCGGACCGGAGGGCAATCAATATCACGCTAAACTCTTTCGGCACAGAGCTGTCAAAGCAGGACAGACGAAAGCTGTATCCGGAGTTCGGCAAACTCTATCCTGAGGGCACGCTGATGCTTTCAAGAGCAGATGATATCGAGGGTGTTGCGCTCGCAGTTAGTGGGATCCACGACTACAAGACGTACTTTGATACGGTCAGCCTCGGGCAAGGTACCGGCGTCGGTGCGTCCGGAGCAGGGAACATGAGTGGTGGCAGCGGCAGCGATGGCAAGAGTCTGGAAGACATGTTCTACCAGAAGGAGATGGAGATCTCGAAGTTAGCATTCACGAGACAATTTACACATGCTGTTATTTACGCATGGGTGAAATTAAGGGAACAGGTAGGTGGTCTTTGGCGGATAAACCTCGCATGGAATACTAACTGTACTTCAGGAGATTCGAAACATCACCTGGATAGCAGAATGTATTGCGCAGAATCAGAAAGAGAGGATTGGAAATTACATCAGTGTATTCTGACCGCCTACACTTGTTGTATCTCATGCTGTCTCTTTCCTTGCCCTGTATCAGGTAGCGGCTATTTCGGTCATGGAGTTGTGTATTTGCGGTGTTGTCAAATATTATGGCTGGATCAGCTAAACAATGATCGTTTCCCTGGGTATACTTCGTATCGTTCTCAAGTGCCGAACCGTGATACAAATGGCACCAGGTGTGATAGTGCCTACCACCTACCTTATGTAAAATAAAAATGAGAGAGTTATATCGGATCTGTGACGTGCAATTCCGCAATCAGTTATGGGTAAGTTAGTGTATTTGCGCTTCATCGGCTAATGCACAACCCTAGAACAACCAGTCCTTGTCCTTTTCTCAGCTAGTTGCATGTGAAACGGGCCCGGCTCGGTCCGGGTTTCCACTTTTCGCAGTCTCCTTTCTGGACGTCAACCCATTGTCGCTGGACTATCTCCAACCATGGAAGTACCATTTCGCAGGCCTTGAAGCGTCCTGGAAGCATCCTCGAAGCCTCTTATCCTTCTAAGACTGCGTTTGCTGTGTCCTAGACTCTGTTCCTCCTGACTCGCACTCGTTGCTGCCAGATCAGAGCATCAGAAGCGTTCGTCGCGGAGCGCTTCCAGAGCCAATTGACCCTGTCCATGTTTCGATCAAGGTCTTACTACCATTCCGGGATCCAACTGTCCACATGGTCTTGAAGTTTAGGTGGATTCGGCCAGAGCGCCTGACAATCTGTCGGCTTGTACAGACTAGTTGGACGTCATCTCGGCAGCGTTGACATATCCAGATATATGTGGAGGGATAAACTTATATACAAGGTGAGTCGGTCATGGCGCTTTCAGAAGTGCCAGGTATTTGTGGCGTGGTTGTACCGGAGCGATTGACGCAACTCGAGCCTTCCATAGCATCAATGGTTGTCTGCGTGTCCTTGGGTCGTCAAGAGGAACGTAAAGTGTTGGCGGTGCAGGATTATATCAGAGAGCCATCGTTGCGAGTTGAAATATAAGAGATCCGAGAGTACTGCGATACGGCCGGTGTGGAGATGCGCATCGTCTGTAGTGACGTTGGAAACGCTCTACACTACTGCGAGAACGATTAGCTGAGGTACCTCTTCGCTGTTGCTTTCAAATTACCATGTGGTGCGGTGTTGCAGGTACCCTTGCTGGTTAATGCCTAACAGTGATGGCGTGTCGCGCGAAATATGAAAATACGGAAGGTTGATCTTATGGTTGGGTTCTAAGCCAAATGTTGTGACTTCGCCGCAGAAAGAAGAGCCAAGACATGAATGTGTACTGGTCGAAAACAATACCCGTGTTACAGACGAACCAAACGTCCTCTGTATCGTGCTTTTCGGATTCAGCAAGAGCAGCGTTACTGGCCTGTGCGGGAAGGTACCCCAAGGGGTGGTGCAAAAAGCCTGGAGGTGAAAAAAGCATTTACGTTTGTCCGTTAAGGGAATCGAACCCTCAACTCCTTGGTCATGGAAAATGGCCAAAAATGGCAAAAGCTATAGAAGAGCCTATGATGGGGATTTCGCACCATTCCATAGGGTCTTGCTATAGGAAACTGGTCCCTAACAGCTCTGTGAGGACGTTTACTTCCGATCCTGCTGACGCTGTTTGCGGCCACTGGTGGGCACCCATATATGGGGGCGACATAGTCTTCCAACCCCTTTAGGTAGCGTCAGGCCTGAGGATCTGAGTGGGCCGGACCACTCGACCACCTCAGGTCTTTGGTGCTAATTCTACAACTTACTTTAATATTTAAACCCGCCCAGCGCAAATTAGTCAGCAACCCTCCCAACACACCAAATGCCTACCTTCCTTATACCTGAGCAACTGCAGTACAGCACACTTGGATTTACAGGTCCTCGAATGCACGCTTGAGTCTACAACAGCTCGCACAGCACGTCCACATCTACAACCCCACGACAGCACACATAAATTTCAACTATGTTTGCGAGGAGGGCCTGGTATACGTAAATACCATAATTTAAAAGGTGGCACTCCCTGTGGCTCGAAAGGCGTCCCTGGGCGGACAGACTCATCCAGCGTCAGCGCACGCCGGTGAATTCGAGTCTCAGTACGGTTCGGGACCACGGCATAGCACACGTCGCTACTCGCGCCGGGTACAGCGGAATACGCAGGGACTTCAAAAGCACTCGATCGGCGAGCAAAGCTAACATACCGAGTGAGACGCAAAGGTAACTAGAAGACTTCTCTGCAGAGCAAAAGGATTCGGAGATGTCACACGAATGCCCTCACCGTCATCCCAGCTTGGAGCAAAACTCGAAGGGAAGCTCAGCAGAACAACCTATCGCCCTCGGTGACGATCAGATTGTCGTCCATATCCGACGCATTGGCGATCTATATGCGGGATCGGAGCATGTTTCGGTCGGGTGCGTCAGCCTCACAGCCATTCAATAGTCATGAGGATCGTATCGCCACCGGTCGCTACGAGCTTCGCCATCAACGAGCTCTCTCTCATCCTGACGAAGGAATAAATCAGGCATAACAAGTCTGACTTCCTAGCAATGTGATCAGTCAAGCGGACTCGTCTATCTTCTGGCTGGATATCGAGCTGACAGTGGAGCTACGAGGGATGACTAAGGGCGAAAGGGAAGCCTCGCAGACGCGCTTTCAGGCAGAGGTGGAGGCCGATGTAGAAAAGCATAGTCTAATGGGCCACGGGTTCCTAGGTTCTTAGTTTTCGGGAGATTCTTGGTATGACTATCTATCTAGTACAAGCATTTCAGGCGCCTCCCGCGCCGTTACCAGCACTTGGTCAAGCGTCTCTAGATCAACGAAGACTATAGAGAAAGAAAAGCACCCTCTCTCTTAACCCCTCTCCCACTGATGCATGTTGGTATTGTCGTGGCTGCGTCCCTCGGTCCTCGGGCCGACGTCAGGATGCATAAACGTGTATAGCCTTTTTGTGGTTTGTGTGACGACGAGCAATGCGGGTCCAGTGCGTAAATTGGTCAATATGCAGCGCGTACTTTTGGACATTCCAGAACGCCGGGTGTACTCAACTTCATCGAGATGGCGTAAAATACAAATACTCTCTTATCACTCCTCAATCGTACTGAAAGAGAACACTGATGCTTTCTCCATGGTGGACTCGTCGAATTGCCTATCGAGGACCAATGATGAGCTTCACGTCACTAGGGGGATGATAGTGTACTTACCTCTGCGAATACGTTGCCGATCTCCAAAACCTCCAGTTTCGGACATCGTTTCTTATTCTCCTCTTGAGGCACACTATTCGTCACAACAACCTTGTCAAGCGCGCTAGCATTGATCCGTTCGATAGCATCGCCGCTCAAGACACCGTGGGTAAGCAGAGCGTAAACTTTAGTGGCTCCCTCCTTCTTCAACAGTTTGGCCGCGCGCGTGATGGTGTTCGATGTATCCGCCAGATCGTCTACCAGGATAGCCAAACGATTAGCGACATCGCCGACGAGCATCATGGTTGCGTTCTGACGATCCGTGATACGAGTCGGACGACGTTCCTGTGGTTGATTGAGTATCATGCCTCCCCACTAGTGAACAGTGCATTGTACCTTGTGGATCAGGGCAAAGTCCATCCCCAATCCATCCGCTATAGCAGTAGCTCTTTTCGCTCCGCCGGCGTCAGGGCTGACGATCACCGCTTGCTGGTAGTCTGGGATGTTATATTGGATATATCTCTTGAGCAGCGGTCTTCCGTACAGGTTGTCGACAGGTATGTCAAAAAAACCTTGATATTGGGGGTCGTGCAGATCCATGGTTATGATATGGTCGGCACCGGCGCAGGTCAACAGGTCCGCCACCAGCGTACCGGCTTGAGCTACCCATTGCTTATATCCGGGACTCCCTTGGAAGAAACTCTTTGAGGGGCTGGAGTTGGCAGTTGTGTTTTCAGACTGTGTGATGCTGTTGGTTAACGAAGAGTTTGAGGTGTTGCGTTGCCGGCCACTCGCATCCGACTTGGTCGAGTCCATCGTGTCGCCGCGTTTTGACTGACCATTGGTATAGTGACCGTAGCGGGCAGTCTGTTTGCCAGTTGAACTTGACGGTGACTCGTCGAGCTGTACCTTGACCAGGCTTTTTTGTAGATTATCGACGCCATTTGTAAGGCCTGTGCTTTCCGGCCGCCCCGGATACGGTGTTTCTGGACGGCTGTCGAAAGTGAAGTCCGACTTGTTAGGTCTAGTCGATGACTTCGCAAGCGGAGCGCCAGTCTTGTCGTACGGTATGTCACTCTGACGTGAGTATGGGAATAGTGGAAGTACTGCTGTCACTTGTTTTGCTGACGCTGTTTTGCATGCGGAGATGGTGATGAGAAGTTCCATGAAGTGATCATTGACTTTACCACCGCCTGATTGTATGATGTAGATATCTTTTCCGCGGACAGACTCCTTGATCTCGACCCTAGTCTCTCCGACTGAGAATTTGGAGAGCAGTACGTTTGCTGGTGGGATGCCGAGGTGATTGCAAATCGTTTCGTTCAATTGCGGGTGCGAACTTCCACCCAAGACGACTATATTTCGGACCATGATGATAGATGCAATCTATGAAGATGGCAACTGTCTGCCTCTCAAGGTACAGTAGTTCGACTCCCAATATTGATATGCGGCCCTAGGTAAGACGTTATCGGAAGCTTCTGACTGGAGTCAGTGGTGGATAGTGTCGAGCGGCCTTAACTGTCAGGCAGGACAGTTTTTCATGCGAAGCATTGGGATCTTGGACGATACGGACATGATCGATTCTGAGTCGAAATGACTGGACCTCTTCAACTTAAGCGGTTTGAAAAAGTTCCTCAAGAGCCCAAACACCGGTCCTCGGTAAAGAAATGGGGGTGAGCTTGACCGCAAATGGTTAGTATTATTGATAACGGAGTTATCCGTACCCCAGCTTATGACGCACACAGTTAAGTTACTGCAGATCATAGAAACGCCTGGGCTTAAGGCTGGCTTGGCTTGGACACCGAGTGAGACCAACCATCACCGGTTGACAATATGCAAAGTTTGCAAACACGTTCAGTGTAATTCTGCTACTTGTCCAGTGTGGCCTTCAAAGCTAGTGATATTAGGCCCGTATGCCGCGATGCGTACTCATCTGTAATAATAAAACACTGAAATCATGAATCCCAAAAGTCTTATACCGAGTAAAGGGATCAATCTCAGAAGCTCGAGTAGAAGGAGACCCAGCCGACTAGTCTCCAGTGTCAAGTTCCCTACCACGTACAATATCAGTATCTTGTCTACGACAACAGAATAGTAGGGGCGCTCACAAATCAAGCTGAACACCATTACTGACCCCATAGTCCTCAAGTGTCAGTTGGTCCTTGAACGGCCTTTCGCCTTGCCGTTTCAAGAGAATCTCGTGAGGTTGACGACCGATCCTCGCGGCCACCTGTGCTTTGAAGAGCTCTACAAAGACGTGAGCGCACATCCAAATACCGAACAAAAGCGCTGTCGGGGTACTTACTAATAGGGTCTGACGCTAGACATGGTATCGCAGCTTTGGTACCCAGTCGATCATTGATATTGACGATAATCATCGGTTCTCCAGTCGGTACTGACGAAGGTCCAGCTTTCTTCTCCTTCTTCTCCTTCTTGTCCTTCTTCGGCTTCTCTATAGTAGCATCGTCCGGGGCCTTTTCCCTGATTGGAGATCTTGGTCGTTCTCGATCTCTGTCCCGGTAACCTCGCTCTAATCTACGCTCCCATTCCTCGCCCCGTCCATCTTCGTCCCGCCGTTTCTCCTTCCACTTGAATCCACCCCCTCCACGTTTTGGCCGATCGTCGTCACGCCTTCTTCTCGGTGACCTTGACCTCCTGCGATCTTCCCGGCGCGGCGATGGTGATCTAGACCTCGATCGCGAATTCGGCATGATAATTGAGCAGTCGGGATGTTCAGAGCTTACCTGAACCGCAACCTTGTAATGCCATATCTTAATTGGCAATTCCCGCTAAGCCCTACGATACGGAGTAAATAATCGCCGGTTCCCGACCACCTACATGTATCTTGAGCTTCGTGCCAGACACCTCCCTGCCAAAGCTGTCCCGTACCTCCACGATGCTCAATTCTCCCACACGTCTTACCACACGTCGTCCGTCCCCCACGACCGTTTCGTTCACAGCTTCAAATGCACCTCTCCGCGCGTCCCTCTCCGCGCGTGTGATCTTTTACCTAACCATTCTCCTCCGCGTCCTCCTCGGAGTCTCCGTCCTGTTAATCACCGCCAGCAAAGCTTCGAATAGCCCACCCTTTCACCGCATCAGGGCGCATAGAGCAATTTCTCTGGAGGGGTCAAATGCCCGCTTCACAGTGTTCATAGCGGAAAGGATCAGCTGGCGCATCCTCATCCCTAGCGCTCTCGCAATTATCTATATTGTCTTTCGGAGAGGCTACACCGGTAAGGTCTTCAATCTCTTCGCGCTCGAAAACGAAACATGGCGTCATCCTTCTCACATTCACCCCCTATACTGCCCGCGAAAGATCTCTAATCTTCCACAAACAGAAGAATCCCTCCTCGTCCTCCGCGGCCTCGGCATACAAACCTCCACCTCCTCACCTACCTACCTGTCCACCTCCACCACACGCTTCATCCCGACCGATCAGATCCAAGACATCTTCATCCACGAAGCGTTCAAAGGCTTCGAAGTGCGCTTCTATCTGGCTGTCATAGTGGAAGGAGAAGGGGAGGTCGTCGTCGTGTTTCCCGTGAGTGTGCATCGCTCACCGTTTCTCTCCCAGTCAAAAGATGGGCAAGGGGAAGAGGTGATTATGGGATCCGTGCTGATGGATACACAGAAACTGCTGCCGAAGCGGAAGATCGTCGAGGAGGTATGGGAGGGTGCCAGGGCTTGTCGGTATGAGCCGAAGTCGTGACGCGGGCGCACCCCACCCATCCCACCCACAGTCACTGCTTGGAGATGAAGGGCGGACGTGTTTCTACGATCCGTGCGTTATCGCAACCTGTTCTAGCCGTACGGCCAATACGCCACAGCATTGGCCTAAAGCGCTGCGATCCAGCATCCCCGCACCAGCCTACGTACTCCAGTCCGAGAACAGCACGAGCAGGCTGGAAACGTCTCAGCACCCAAAACCAAGTCTGCCCATTTCAGGACCCGAGCCACGCACCTCCCGCTTGAGCCCTTGGCATGGTTTCCGAACTAAGATGTGATTGACCAACGGAACGAGCACACCTTAAAAGTGAGGATTTGGAGCACATGCTAGGGATCTGAGACTTGCTTGAATCCAAGCATGCCGTGCTTTTACGGACCGGTTGAGGGGTGCCGAAATCAGACGAGACGTCCTCAGATACCTCGGTCTCCTGGATTGTATCATCGTAGTGATAGGTCTGAGGTACTTGTGGTATTGTGACTTGGTGCGTGATTCCTAAAAGGAAGAGGAAGACTGCACATAACACTTGCGTCTGAACCGTGAGGGTGAAGGGAAAGCTCCCCATGGGTAGGTCCGAGGGTATGAATATACACAGAGGAGCGGTAGATACTGTTCATCCGTACAGGCGATGCATGGAAATGTCATTAGATATATCACACGTCATATTCATTAGGCTAGGGTTAATGTCTATCTTCAAAGCAAGGGCCCATCCGTGACCGATCTAAGCGCTAGAACACCAGCAATGCAAAGCTCGCTTCGATCCTCAACAACGCACGTCACCGGTTCTCCGCTCCTTCGCAAGCCCCTTCCCTCCCTGGAAATACAACCTACCTCCTCCTCCCCACACGCCCAACCCACCCCTTCACGACCCCGACCAACTTCCCCAACCCCCCAAACATCCACCCCAACCCAAAACTCCACCCCCTCACCCGAACCGTATAGATGAAAAAATAAACCAACGCCCAATTACTGACGCAAAACCCCGCAAAAACGCCCAAATCCCTCCACTTATCGCCCGGCTTCACGTTCAGCGTGCGCAGATACTCGGCCCCGTCGCGATACGGACAGTAGCCGCAATCGCTCGTGGCCTGCGGGTTGAGGAGATAGCCCTGGCGGGCGACGGCGGCGACGAAAGCGCCGGCGTACTGGGCGCAGGTCTGGCCGGGGGGCGGGTCGAAGCGGGCGGCTTCGGCGGGGAGGCAGTCGACGGGGATGGCGGGCAAGGTGGCGGCCAGGACGCCGCCGATCCAGTAGGTCGACGGGTTCAGGTAGTAGAGCCAGTAGCGCCAGACGGGGGAGAGTTGGGAGTATGGGCGGATGACGCCGTTGAAGAGGGAGAAGATGACGAAGAAGAAGGGGAGGACCTGGTGTTTTGGTGTTAGAGGTTTTGGAGGTGGAGTTAGGCTTTGAGGGAGACGGGGGGAGGGGGGGGGGGGGGGGGGGGTGAGAATTACGTTTGAGATGACGGTGAAGGAGGGAGCGAAGGCGCAGATCCATTGGCCCCAGGACGTCTGGAAGAGGAAGAAGAGAATCGTCATCAGGAAGGTGTAGCCTGCTGTGGCGGAGTCGCGCGGGAGGCCGGTGGGGTAATACCAGAGCAGCCAGTAGACCAGGCCTCCGATGATGGAGAACGGGATCTCGGTCACCACGTTGGCGGTGCAGAAAGCCACCCAGCCGTAAATTCGAGACGGGAGCTCTCGTGCCTCCCACAGGGCCCTGTTCAGGTAGAACTTCGGGACCACGCCGTTGACGATGGTTGGGGGAATCACAATGATCATGAAGGATGTGAACATCCTGTTTTGCATGTCCTGGACGCTGTTGCCCAGTTTCCAGAAAGTGAAGCCGTTGAAGATGCCTATGACGACCGAAACGAAGAGCTTGCCGTATAGGTATGACGGGTCCCGCCAATATTGTCGAAACATCCTCTTTGTCAGTGTGGTGATTTGCAGCCAAATCGGTGAAGCAAATTCGTGTTGGGTGTCCGCCTGTGCTCCGGGTTTGCTGCTGCGCTCAGAGTTGATCTTATCAATCTCAGCGAGTAGCCCTTTGTTTTCGGCGGAACTTCTCCACTCGTTGTTCCAATTTAGCCGTTTTCCGTCGGCGCGCTTGCCTCCCTTTGCTGCGGTCTCCAGGATGAACTCCGCAACATTCTTGGACGGTGGACAATCTACTCCGCGATCTGCAAAGTACTTGATGACTGCGCTACCGTTCTCGCCTACGGGGCCGAAATAGAACGTATTGCCTCCTGGGTTGAGCGCAAGGATCATGTCGAATTCTTGTATCAGAATGGAAGATGGCTGATGAATCGTGCAAATAATAGCTTGGCCGGCGTGGCAGAGCTTCTTCAAGAATCGTACAATAGAGAACGCTGACTGGCTGTCAAGCCCACTATAACATATTTCAGCGAGATCCGGACGTTAGAGCAAGCACAACATGGAGACTTACCTGGTAGGCTCATCGAGGAAGAGAAGAAGTGAGGGTTTCGCGGCGAGTTCGACGCCAATGGTAAGTCTCTTCTTTTGCTCCACGCCCAATGACATCACAATAGCATCCTGAATGTCATTGAGCTCAAGAAGATCAATTATCTTATCGACGTAAGCTATCTTCTCCTCGCGAGGAATATGGCGCTCCTGCCGGAGAATTGCGGAGAATTCTAATGCTTCCCGAATTGTCGCCGTGCCGTCATGCAGGTCCATCTGTTCACAAAACCCGGTACCTCGTTGGAACTCAGGGCCTAGGGGCCGCCCATCTACAAGCATCTCTCCGGACACAAACCCCATCTGCTGTCGTTGCGAAAGCGTGTTGAGTAAAGTTGATTTTCCGGCCCCTGATGCGCCGACAAGGGCTATCATGACCCCAGGCTTAGCATAGCCACTGACTTTGTTCAAAAGTCTGCGCTGTCCACCTTGATACGGCACGCTGTACTCGACGTTGCTAAATGTGAAGATACTTTCGCTTTTCGAAAGCCCCTGAAGTGTTTCCTGTTCGTCGCCACCAGTCTCAGTTTGGCCACTCGATGTTCTGCTCGTACCGGCTGCATCGGCACCTTTCTCCTCATCAGCAACGGGCGAAGCCGCAGCGACCTGCTGTTTTGCCTTATTGGACCTTTTGAAGGTAGTTGCTCCGACTGCCCCACCAACGAATGAGAAAAGTTCTGAAGCGACTGCAGTGACAAGAATATAAGCAACCATAAAAGCGATGACAACGCCGAAGTTTTGCCAAAGGTGAGACCGTGTACTACAAGAGATTTAGCTGACGTGACTCTAATTCTGGCTCCATTTCCTACTCACTATTGATAGGTCGTCAGCAAGTATTCTTCTCCTGTCACGCTTGTTCTACCCAGTTGTGCTCCGGGCAATGCACATCCTTGATATCGCGGATCCACGCCTGGACCTTGAGGTACAAGCTGACCTGGGGCGCAAGGCATCACTCTGCCGCTGAACTCATTGGTCAAAACAGCTTCAAAGGAGTAAGCTATCGGGTTGATATAGTAGAACCAGCCGAACCAGATCTTCTGCTGCAAAAGCTGTGGTTTGGGTATGACATATCCAGTGTAAAGGACTAAGAGATTCAAAGCGATACCGGAGAATCTTACTGCATCGTCGATGGTCGGTGATAAGGCTGCGAACATCCGGTACAGCGCGGTGATGCAGATGGTGGTTGTGTAGACGAAAAGTGCGTAGATGAAGAACTTAGACACATCGACGGCAAGATTCGTCATGAAGTACATGATGATTGAGAAGATGATGACCTGGACAAGGAGCAATGGGAAATCGGTGACGACTCGGGCGATGCTGACGGCTGAAGGGCGGTAGAAGGCATACTCCTTATGGCGAGCGACGACTACGCGTCCGGACACAGCTTTCATCAGCTCAGTGAGCTGAAGCCAGCCTATCGTGATCAAGTCAGTATCAGTAGAAGTTGTCTTTGGGCGTAAGTAGAGAAATCGAAAATAGATCTCACCAAGGAATAGAATTGAGAAGAAAGCAGTCCCTCCTCGGGAGAAGGCACCCTCAGTGCTATCGGGTTGGTCATAGAACAAAGACCCAACGATGAGGCCATTCGAAATGATAATGAAAAACTTGGTGTAAAGGGTTGTTTTATCACCCCAAATGAGCCAGAATTCGCGCTTCGTGCAGGCTGTTGCCCAATCAGCTGAGGTACTTAAGAACTCCCTGTCTGCGATAACGTACCTAAAACTTGTCTTGGAAAGGAAACAGTGTAGCTTGATCTCTTCGAGACAGTCTTCGACTTCGACTCCTTCACCGACTGCCTGAAGGCTTTAGCGTCCGCGTGTTCAGTGCCTCTCAACTGAGCCTCGTAGTCCTCGATGTCCTGAATGACCTTCTTGTAGTGGTGGCTGTTTTCGAAGGCTCTTTCCAGCTCATCTGCCGATTTGGGTACTGAGGCTTCATAGCCCTCACGGAATTGCCGCTCGACAGGATCGGTGATTGAAGTCAGGAAGTCGGCTGTAGTCTGTCTATCCGGGCAATAGAACCCGAGGTCGACAAAGTAGCTTTTGGCGTCGCTTGCAGGCCCTTGATAGAGCATCTTCCCTTCGTCTATCAGAAGTACTTTGTCCATCAGCTCGTATATGCCCTCTCCTGCCTGATATAACGTGACCAATGTAGTTCTGTTGCTGACGTCGGTCATAACCCGAAGCGAGTTGGCGTAATCCAGCGCTGTGCTGGCGTCAAGCCCTCTCGTCGAATTATCCCAGCAGACCACCGTAGACTTTGTCGCCAGGGTCTCCGCAATCGAGACCCGCTTTCGTTCACCACCAGAGATGCCCTGAACGTATTCATTACCAACAAGCGTGTATTTTGTGTGACTGATCCCAAACATCTTCAACAAGGCCTCAATGATTACAGGGATGTTCCCCTTCTCGTGCTTCGTAGTCTTGTTCAGGAGAGAGAACTTGAGCGTTTGCCAGACATTGAGAGTGGGAAAGTGCTGGTCGTCTTCCGGGTTATAATTGACCTCTCCGCGGTAGTTTTTGCTTTGCTCCGCTGCCGAAATACCACCGTAAGCGATCTCCCCGATGACCTCAGCATAGCTTTCGCGGTCGTTGGCAATGGCTTTTAGGAAAGTAGAGCAGCCACTACCGGGTCGTCCTAGAACAAGCATCATTTCACCATCTCGGACTATGCCGGTGAAGTCGTGTATGATATCTCGTGTCTGTCCTCGACCTCCCAACCGCATCGCAGGCACGAAGCTGGAGATTATACGGTATAAATCGGGGCCAAATGTACCTAAGACCCTTGATCAGTTGGAGGTCAAGCCGGGATAATGATTTGCGTTGATGATCCTTACCTAGAATCGCATCTGGCACGGTTCTGACAAAGCTCGCTGAAGCCCCGACGCCTTTGACAGTGAGATTTTTGAACACAACTCCAACTTTCTTTGCACTTGCGCCCTCTTTCGTTCTTTTCTCGAAGTGCCCGTCTCTTATGAACTCGCCTAGTTCAAAGGCATCCTCTTTCTCCGCATCCCCAACTTCAAGGTCATCTTCTTCGGCCTCGCTCACATCGTCGTATGTAGATCCTCTTCTCCTGTAGACTTTGCTCCCGGCGGTTCGCCTACTTTTCGTACTCCTTCCGGTAATGGTCCGGAGGATGCCAGTCCTTCGCGTTCGGGTGGTAGATCTAGACCGCGTCTGGGACAGCTGCGTGAGCTCCCGCCGCATCTGTTCGTAGCCCTCCATCGCCATACTATGACTGACAGGAACCCCAGCATCGCGTTCACCCCACGTCCCGTCAAGGGCTGCATTGGAGCTCCCGTGTGGGCTGGACACGGGAGAGGTCATTGCGCCAGTATACTCGCTTTCGGGCAGGCCTCCAGCCGCCAGATTAGAGTTGTGCAAAGCGATGTTAGGACCTGTAAACAGTGAGTGGAAGCTGCCGGACAGCATGTATGTGGAGATTACCATCACGCTCAACGCCCCGCCGGTACATCTCATCTGGTTGAGTCCCCCACATTTGAGACAAGTTCTGCAACGAGAGTGCTTGAATTTCGATGGTATCACGAGTTACACCGTTCGTGAGACAAGTGGCTTCTTCTAGATATGACTAGGAGGGAAGAAGCTGAGAAATCAAAGGAAAGACAGGGAATTGAAGTAGGTTTATGAAAGAATCAATTTGAAGACGTGAGAAACAACATCCATTGTATGGTACCTACATGTATGGAGAGGGAGATGTTGATAATGCGTGTAATTGGTAATCAGAGAAAAGATTGTTGACTTCACGTCATTGACAGGTCTGTGAGTCAAACCTAATTGCTGTACCCGTACCCTACCGGCGCACTACCTTAAGAGATACTGTAGAAGGCACTTTACCTTAGCGAGGGCACCGGAACGACGGCACCACAGCAGGAGATGCATGCCTTAGGTACTTACGAGTCAGTTACGCTGTGACGAGAAATTGGAGTCAACGGTAGATCCGGAGGCCTCGGAAATTTGCTTGGTGCAAACAAGAGACGGTTGGATCTAAGGTACTGTACGGAATTACGAGTCAGATGTGTGACTAAAGGCCCATTACTCAACCTAGATAAACAGTCACATCGTGTCTTTCAATCGGTCAAGGTTTTCTTCGAGCCCCTGCTACCGTAAATTGCCGGAGTCATGTCTGCGATAGGACCGCTGCAGACATCGCAACGTTTGTTCACCAAGGTTCGCAAGGAAGCACACATGTATGTGTATGGCAAGACAACTAACTGCTCAGCCAATTGTTCAAAGTCTTTCGTATGCAGACCAGTTGCTGCGCGCCTGTCTGCACGCATATTTCTATTCATCGGTGTCCCATAAGCCAGGTCATCTCAGAGAAACGTCTCCCTAGGGACCGTACAGGAAGATTTGGTCTCCAACTCCTCAACGCTCCGCTTTCCGGGACCGATTCCTGTACCTGCTAACGTTTCTCCGCCCCGGGATCGACCATTCCTCCAGGGCCAATGCAACGAAACAAAGGATTGTAGAACGCTAGCAATCGAACTTCGGACATCACCACCAGAGCCCAGAACAGAGCGAAAAGTGATATTACCAATCCGAAAGAGTACGAGCGGAGCTGCTCAAGGCATGAAAGTCCTTCGGGACCGTCCAACCATGGGCCGCACAAGCACGAACGAACGCGTCCACTGCTTCCCCGATACCGTAATCCCTCACAGGTCCTGGCTCCAGACGTGCCGGCTTGGGATCTGTGCTGGTCATGGCCAAACGTATCTGCAACAACACCGTCTCGATCGGCGACACCGGGATCCAGCCTGAACTGGTGAGTAATTCCATGCAGAGTGCACCACCAGCTGTGACATGTCCACCTCCGCCGGCCATGAAGCTCAAGAAACGTGGACGGATCACTCGCACAAACGGTGGGCTCATTGGATAGTCAGTCCCGAAACGCAACTCCAACACGACGCTCTTGAGACCCTTGGCCTTCATGTCTTTGGCGATGGGCAGATTGGGGTCGAAGGAGTGAAGTTCAACAATCCACTGGTAGATGTTGCTGATGAGCTCAGGATTGATGTACCAACCTAATTCATGCGCAGGCTCAGCTTCTTGAACTTGTAGAGTTGACGCCAACATCTTCTGGAGCGACTTTGATGCCATCGTCGTCGCGTAAGCCGGCGGCTCGAGGAGTGGAAGGGTAGTATGATCAAGCGTGCCAGGTAGGAAGTCAGTCTTCGGAGATTCTTCTTCTTCTGGATCGGAGAGAAGAAGAGAAAGATCTTCAGGATCTGTGTCTACACTCGCGGCGTCGTCTTCTGCTTCCTCTAAGACCTCTTCATCGTCACCGTCGAGGATTTTCGTCTTCTTGTTTCCGTGCTTGACAACCTTGACCGAAGGTCTCCGAAGTTTGCTGACTGCAGTAGCAGGGATAACAATGTTCTGCATGGTGTCCCCTCGTGGAGTAAATGCAGGGTCCTGCTCGTAGATCTGTGCGGGTACAGTGTCTTGACCGTTCACCGTTTGGCTTGTGTTTCTGACGAACAAATAGCGGGATTGGATCCAGTCTAATTGAGCAACAACCAGATGGGGGGCTTTGTTGACAAACTCGCCTGGGGCGTTAACAATCTCGTTCAATGCGATAGCACTCGTAATCTTCAATAAACTCTGCGGCCAACCATTACCGGGTGTACCACTATATCCTTGAACTGTGTAGGACATGCTCGTTAACGCATCCAAGGTATGGTAGCATCCATGGCCGTACGCCCTTCCGTGTAAGGTTTCCTTGAAGTGCAAGCCCTCCCTGACTATGCCATGCCAGTTCGAGAGGGGACTGCCGTGCCAGGCAAATATTGTAGGGTACTTTAATTGAAGACGCCCAGTGGCGTCCCGCACCGAGTTCATAAATCTTTGCTCCTTGTCAGGCGCGCCTTGAGCGAAGCGAAACTGCATCCACTCCTTCATTCCATAGACTCGCTGTTCAGGATTGCTTGCGATACCTGATCCTGCAAATTTATCATCTAACTTATCCACCTGAACAATGCAAGACCGATTGGACGCAATGATCCACCGAAGGAGTCCTCGGGCAGCTGGAGAGAGTCGATCGACCCAACCTTCGAGGTCCAGAGTCTGTTTCCGGCCGCGGAGATATTCTCTCATTTGCATCACGGTAGGTAGTGTTTCCAGAATGCCACATATTGCACTACGCTTTTCATCCTCACTCAGCTCGTCAAACTGCTGGTTGTAGATGGTAAACGAAGCTTGACTCAGGGCCGAGGGCGGTGGAGTAGTTGCAGGTGTAGGGACCAGTGGCTTGAGCTGGCTCGGCGTGGCACCAGACTGCTGTGCCAGCAATGGCACGGTTCCACCCGCCTGTACCACTGGAGGTGCTAGATTGACGATTGGAAAGTAGGCTGTTTCGATGACTCGACAATGTAATTTCCTGTCTTCCAGCAGTGTCCCCAATAGTTCAAGTACAATCCAATCACCTCTCTTTAGGGGGCTCCCTAGAGTTGTATCTGCGAAAGTTATCTCCATCTTGGTATGGTCGAAATTAACCTTGTGAGGCTTGGGTGACGCATCTACACCGAGGTTTCTAAAGTCCTTCAACGACGGTGACGGCGGGCCATCGACGACTTTACCAGCTACTGGCGCCCCGACGGTCCGATGAGCGAGCACACTGGGCATCACGGCAAGTTGGGCCTTTGAAGACAAGTCAGAATGCGGCGGTGGAACCATCAAGCCCATGCCCACTGGGAAATCTCTCAAGCGTCCTCCTTTGGCACTTGAATAGCAGAAACTGACGAGCAAATCCACCACGTAAGGTTGAGTCAAGATCTCGTACTCGATGCTTGGTCCGAAGCCAAGAGTCATATATTGGTACAGACACAGAGGTTTGGAACACACATAAGGTTTCAGAGCCTCGAAGTCGGCCTCAACCTTACAGTGGCAGACAAGGCAGAATTCAGTGCACCGTACTAGATGACGAAGGACGAATTGCATGCCGAGAAGTGGGAACGAGGACCCTAGGCCAGTGGCAGTATGCTCCTTGAGATGGTCCGCGAGAACGCGCTGGGGTAGAGCACTGAAAGTGTTCGGGTCATCTTCCTGCCAGTATTTGCCATCTATAGCATCCGTGTTGGTGAATGTCCTGCCTTGGCAGTCGTTATAAAAAGCTTCTGCACCTCCCCATCCTATCCCGAGACTCATCCGCGATCTCAGGATAATGATCAAACGCTTGTTGATGAGCTCATTCAAGGGCCTACCGATGAAAAGGCCCAGGAAGCCTTCATCTTTGTTGAGCTTGTCACCATGGTCAGATGCATCCGCGGAGTGCGCGAACCGCCGTTTGTTCACATCTTCTGATACCTGACTGAAAGCGGCAATGGCTTGCGCGAGCGATGGTTTGTAACGGTAACTGAGGCCAACACGCATTTCGATGCCAACATCATGGAAAGCTTCTTTGGCGACAAGGTGCTCCGATGGTTTGTATCCTGCGGTGTAATGTATGAGAAAGATCAGGTATTGCCGCCGGTCCAAATGCCATGCTTGCATAGCCTCGTCAGAGATTCCAAGCTTAGATATGCGACAGGAGATGGAGACGAAAGAGTCTTCGCCTTGCTCCAATAAGAGGCCGAGATGGCCGACCTTGAAACCAGCTTCTTTGGCTACACGAAGATCATTACGTACCCTAGACTTGAAGGCCTTCGCAGCGGAAGTGCCAAGGGCGGGCCTATTGATATTCATAGTAGCGTTACGGCTTGTAAAGCTCTGTCTCGGAGATCGAGGTGACCAGGCTCCCGTAGAGTCAATGTCTTCATCTTCCCCGTCTGAAAAGTCAACTTCTTCCTCGGCATCAACTTCCATAGTACCGTCGGCGCTGTCTCCGGTTTCCGCATGGTCCAACGCCTTGGAAATTTTAGCCAGCATCGTAGCGAGCTTGTTCGCAGCCAGGGAATAGCTAAGCTTCTCCAGTACTTCGTTGATATAAGCAGGAACATTGTCCGAAGTGGAGTAAATCAGACATTGGTGATTGGAGGGGTATTCAGAGACGTCTGCTTGCCATTAGCCTGATTGTCACCGTCGCCTGAACACCAGCACGGCAGCAAGTCTCGAAAGTTCCCGTAGCAACAACCACTTACCGGGGACCAGAACCTGAATTGTCACCTGTTGAGCACCAACTCCTAACATGGTGTAAGTGAACATAAACGATCCATCCTCGTCTCCAGTCTGAAGCTCCGATATTCTTGAAGAGACAGTACTTCCGATGGCCTCTTGCAGGTCTGCCACGAAAGCCTTTCTAGGCATTTTTGGGTATCTCTTTGATACTATTGGGTGGACTATATGTCTCTCATGCCACAGAAGTAAGTGTCAGTTATTCTGCGTTGGACGAACGACTGAGCCTATGAACAGCTAAATCAGAGTAGGGTCAGCTGAGTGCAGTGTCCCTTCTTGCTTTCATTGCTGTAGAGTTTGTTTGGTGTTCTGAACGCTTGTGAGATGTGAATGGAAGCTACAGTGTGTTGGCGATTAGGGCGACCTGAATGAACCCTTGTACGTGTTGGTCCTTCAAGGTTCTAGCATACATTCATTGAAGCATAAGCCTTGACACTTTCTCCTCGTATGGACTGGTGCTGGCCTCATCCTGAGTAGAAGTAAGTACATTCACCGTCCATTGTGACGACGAGATCATTCCAGGCAGCGACATGAAGTCTGTGGACAGCCCAAGAAGCATCCACTGGCTGCCTTGAGGTCTACCTACCTTTGGTCTTTGGTACCTTACCTGGTACCGTAGGTCCAGTAAGGTGCCAGGCAAGGTACGGTAGGTAAGGTATTATTACCCTGTCCTGTCCCACGGAACGCTGCATTAGCCTGAGCAAGGGGACGGACCAAGCCGCGGAAGCTATCACATCGCCTGTCCCGTAAGGTACCTGACATGTGCCTTTGACATTAAGTTAAATATACCTTAGTACCATCCAATTCCTCTTCTCCCTATGTAATGGCACCGTCCAGAGTAGCTGATTCAGAATCATCGAGACCAGCATCGAGCATCGGGGCAGATCCAGCGCTACAACCCTTTCTAGCCGCCAAATTTGACCCAATAGATCACCTCAATGCAACCTTGCCATCTCTGACTTCTTCGCCAAGCATCGCGCCTGCGACGAGACAACCACAGTCATCCTCATTGTCCGAAGTATCCACAAAAACCCAATCGATACTCGCACAGCTCAACGCGCAGACCTCGCGCCTCTCTGAACTTTTGACCCAGCTTACCGATGAGATCTTGCGAAGTGGCACTCGACTCACTTACGAAGTTGAAGTCCTGCGCGGCGACACCTCAGGCCTTACAGAAGCTTTGACAAATTGGCTGCAAGATGATATCAGCAACTTCGTACCAAGCGCTCGCAGTGCTGCGTCTGCGCTACCAGATGAGGAACAGGGCGATGGACCATCTAAGCGGCCACGCAGCTCGTCATTGAGAGCAGCGACAGGTCCTAAGAACCCAACCCATCGAACGGACGAGTCAGATATAACGATTGACCCACCCTACATCACCCAGCTCCGTACACTCACACTCGTCCGGAGTCGATTAGAAAGTGTCATCAATATCTTTGGCGAAGCATTGCAATGGACCATTCCCCCGTCCGAAGCCTCGGCTGCGACGTCTTTCATCTCCGTGTCTTCCCCCGAGTCAAGTTCGGATATCCAAGGTCGGGAGCAGAAAGGCCAGGAGGTCGCGAAGAAGCTACGAGATGAGATTTCCGATGCACTGGCCAGCGATAGCAATGGATCCTCGGGCGTCAGAGCTGCAAGGCAAAGGGTTGAGCAACTTCGGGATCTTACTACCGTCTGGAAAGGCACAGCTGAAGAAAAAGCTCGGAGCAAGTTTGTCGACAGCCTGACGAAAATGGTTGATGAGCGTGCTAAAGCCATTGAGAGGGAGACGTGGGAGAAGAGGCACAGAAACGGGCGTGACCGGAGCACTTCATCAAGACCTCGAACCGTAAGCCCTTCAAAGTCCGAAAGGCCATCAGGGGAGTACGACCGCAATGGCAAATCGGGTGGAGAAGGAGGCCCAGGCTTCTTCAGGAACTTGCAACGCTTACGCGATGAGATCTACCTCGAATGAAACGATCTATTAGAATCGTGAGTAGACAATCAGGAGGCTTCGACCGTAGATCACACTTCAGTGGACATCAGGTATCCGCTCTGAATGAAGCACATATCCACGACGTGTTCAGCCCAAGTGCCCTACCCTTCGTCTCCAATCATTTACAACAGCTCCTTATTCAACCGTTGAGTCAATCAGTTGAAAACTAGTAATAGTATGCTTTGGGCGCTCCCACAACTGTTAGGTAGGCATACTTCACGCTGCTTCGTTGAGGACCCACGATGCTACTATAAATATGGTGGAGTAAGAGAAATTACTAGGATATTCTTCAGGCCGCACCTCCTATTGATTCAGTTCTTCTGAGAGTTTGCAAGTGGCTAAAGCTTTCCTCTCTGGAATGCAGGTCATGCTGAGTACAGCAATTCCTAGAATGTTGGCTCCTCGGTTCGCTCAGAACTTTTTGCAACTTTTTTTTGAAAATCACACTCAAATTCAGTGTTTTGATGTTAAAATCACAATAAACAAATAGTTTGCATAAA